>Ga0209188_1000017_pt1 | contig 190707 bp, 184 predicted proteins | sample C_130625_EF_Meta_FD_187307 | JGI IMG/M metagenome (GOLD analysis project Ga0209188, IMG submission 187307) | Freshwater microbial communities from Lake Croche, Canada to study carbon cycling - C_130625_EF_MetaG (SPAdes) (version 2) | ecosystem: Environmental > Aquatic > Freshwater > Lake... | reverse complement strand
GGCAATGATGAACTATTTTGCCAAGACAGGTAAGGGTTGGAGTCCTAGCAAAGAACAAATGTTAGCCGCAGTTGATACTGCATATGAAGTTATGAAACATACTAGTGATGTTCAACAAGCAGGCAAAGCATTAATGGACGAACTGAATACTCTACACAGAATGAGTCAAGGTCAGCAAGGTGTGGCGGAAGGCTTATCCAAACGTGACCAACAGGATGTGGCTGCTATTCGGGCCACTATAGAAAGATTACAAGCACAACTCAAACAACCCAATGCCGACAAGGCTGCTATACAACAAAGTATTGCCCACGAGCAGAAGCGACTAGCATTGTATAAGGAAGGTGTGGCGGAGGGCTCCGAAGAAGATAGTTACTCAAACAAGTTTGTTCAAAGTCAGATTGACTATTATAAGAAACATCTCTTATCAGGAAATACTGGTGACCAGCATCGTATTCGTGGTTCGTTAATGAATTACGAAAGAATTAAAAATCAACGAATCAAAAATAACACTTGGCAAGAGCAAGGTGTGGCGGAAGGCGAAGCAGACTACGGTGCTGACTATCAAGACAAAGTAAAACGATTGAGTCAGATGGCTAAACAAGGCGAGCGCAAAACTGTTTGGGATCCTATCAAGCGTGTGTACAAGACTGTTCCTGTCAACCCACCCAAAGAGCAAGGCGTAAATGAAAAGATGATGCCTGCAAGTACCTTTGCAGGATCTAAGAAAAACAAACTTGGCCCAGCAGGACAATTAAAAGGTTCTATGAAGCGCCCAGCACGAGCAGGTGACTTAGTTGGCGGCAGTGCTGAAGAAAGTTTTGATGGTGGAAGTTATGCTGCCAAGAAGCCAGGCTACAGCGGAGAAGCAAACTATACTGCGCAGCCTAACTGGCGTGGACAAAATATCGGCGAAGATGTAGATGTTGCTATGGCCAATGCTATTGCTCGACTAATTGAAAGCCAATTAAAATGAAGCAGTACAGGATCACTACGGCCAACATCACTCCAAAAAGTGATGACGATTGCTATTTGTCTCCGGAAGATCCCATACAAGAACTTATCGCTGCCGCTGCAATGAATGGATTAGGTGCTAACGAACGACTAGCAGAATATAGGGCAAAACAGAGACAGCCAGTAATAGGCAGCAACAAAGGGCAACTACAACGTGAACAGGGTATTAGGCCTGGCACCGACGAATGGTTTCAACTTTGGTTTGGTAAGAATAAATAACACAACTAGGAAATATTATGAGATCAAAAGAATTTATTCGCGAATATGCTACTGGAGGAAAAATAAATCCAGAAACTAAAGCAGTAATTAGCAATACGCACACATTTCCTGATCAAAATATGTATCACGGCAGCGGTTATTTGCATAGTAGAATGCTACTGTCAGTGGCACCAGCGGGTGCCGGTGATACTCCCGATGCTTATCTTCCCGTGGATAACTTTTCCAGCGGTGATCCAACTGCAAGCCCATATCATCCAATGGAAGAAGAAATGATAGATCGTGCAGCCAAAAATATTGGAGATAAGAGCAAGAGAACTTGGGGAAATAGAAGAAGTGAAGAACCCAAAGGTACTCACAAAGTTAGCCCAGTGTCAAATTGGAATAAAGCAAAATGAGAATACGCGAATTAGTTGAAGGAAGAACTGGCAGCATTCAAGACGATGCTGCCAGTGCACTGCCTGCGACTTATACGATTCCTGAACTTCGAAATCAAGATCCATATAAACAATACAGATTTGGTGTTGCTATTGCACAGGCCAAAGGTCGATCAGAACAAACTGAAAAGTTTGAACCCACAAGTCCCTGGGGTGAGAATTTAATTGTAGTATCATATGAAAACGGTGTTGACAAATTTATCGACGATGCATTGAAATTAGTAGGTTTATCGTCGGGAGATAAGAAACTTATTAGCACTACAAAAAGTGAAGAAACTAAAGATGTGGGAACACTAAGCCCTATTTCAAATTGGATGAAAAAGAAATGAACAAAGAATTTAAAGCCAAAAAATTTAAAGACGCAACAGTCTACACATTAGAAAGTGCCACTAGTGGCGGAACTAGTTCAGGTAACATTGCTAGTGTAAGTAGCCCAATGGGCGGTGTACGCAAGCGTGGTGATAATCTTATTGCACAAGAAGCAAATAAAGACACTGTTCCCTCAACTACTCCTAGAAACTTTGTTGCTAAAAATGCCAAGATGGGTGGTGCTGGTGCGCACAAGGATAAAAAGAAGGCCGAAAAGCAAGGTGATGTCAAACACAAGAATAAACAGTTTGAATTGGCAGAAGCAGGCTATGGCCGCAATCGCGATTATAGTCACGGATTTGGTAGTCCCACTGCTCCTAAACTAGGTGGTCGGGAATATTATGGTCAGGGTGCAGCGGACGATGAAAGCAATATGTTGTATATCTATGTAGACGGTAGACTAAAGCAAAAGATGGTTTCCAATCAAAACGAAAGACAGGCCCGTGCACAGGGTTTCAGAGATAGTCAAGACGAAGCACTAAAATTACACGGCATTATCCGCAGCAAGTTTGATCCTAAAAAGTTTGTACAGAATCAAGGCGGCAAATGGGTACAAGTATTTCCCTACGGTGAAGAGCAAGGTGTGGCGGAGGGCTATGATACTGTTACAGGTGTTGTTGGATCTAGTGACTGGGACATGAAAGGTTGGAAAATTAAGTGGGGTGAGACTGATCGATCTAGTGGTGACTACGAAAAAATGTATCAAGGGATCGTTAATAAAGATGGTATACATTCCGAAATGAGTCGTTCGGGGTTTCATTTTGTTGTTTTTACTCCTATTAACACAGGTAATACAAAAGTTGAAAATAAAAGGCAGGATATTGAGGTAGGTCTGGACCACAGGGTTGAAGTCTTTGATCCTAATAAAAACGACTGGGTAATGTTAAGTATTCAGGCAAAACCAGCCGACACTTCAAAAGACTATGGGTCGTCAAGGCCGAACAAATCTGGGTGGCAAAAGCCTAGCAAATATGGGTGGACAGACTATAATCCTGAAGAAAGTGTGGCGGAAGGTGAATACAATCCTGATACTTTCGTAGGCAAAAAAGGAACATACAAAGGATATGGCATAACACAGGAAGGCCCATACCAATGGGGTATCAGTTCTAGTCTTAGAAAATTCTCCACGCTGGCGGCTGCTAAACGACATATTGATAAAAATATGGAGGAAGGTGTGGCGGAAGGCTCGGAACAAGAAAAACCAATCAAGAAAAGTGACTGGTTTGACCCAACTGATATGCGTAGCCCAGAAAAGCAAAAGGCTGCTTACTTGAATCACTTGGCTGCTAAGAAAAAGAATAAAAATATCAAAGAGCAAGGTGTGGCGGAAGAGTGGAGCCAAAAATATAAGAGCAGTATCAACTGTAGTCATCCAAAAGGTTTTAGTCAAAAGGCTCACTGTGCTGGCAAGAAGAAACATAATGAAGATATGACAATGGAAAGTGTATGTCCTGATTGTGGTATGTGCCAAACACACGGTAATCTTAGCGAGATCAAGAAAGGTGCTAAGGATTCAAACGGTTTTACCAAATGCTGGCCAGGACACCACGCTGCTGGTACTAAGAAGGGCAAGAATGGTGGACAGGTGCGCAACTGTGTGCCTAATACCAATGAGGCGGCCAATGCTGCACAGCAGGCTGCTATTGCAATCAACATAAAGAAGCAAGGCAAAAAACCTAAACACATGGAAGATCACTCAACAGCAAGCGGTGGGTGGGGACAAGGTGCATATGCCTCTGGCAGTAAAGACACCAGCCGTTACACTGGTGCAGGACACGATGACAGCGTACACGAAAATCCAGATTGGTACAATGACGAAGCCAACGGTATGACTACAAGTCAATTGAAAAGCCTAGTCAAACACGCTGCTAAACTGCGCCGTGCAGTAAAAGCAATGCAGGCACAAGGCGATACATTGGAACCTTGGCAACAAAGCAAAGTCACTAAGGCTGCTGATTACTTAGATGCAGTGTTCAATGCTGTTGACGACGAACACGATATGGGCGAAGATAGTCATCCTGATGAAAAAGAAGATAAGGCACTTATCCGTAAAATGGTCAAAGCACAGGCATTGAAGCAGGAAGACGGTTATATGGCTGAGTTGCAAGCCAAGCTAGATGAAAAGATTCCTAAGAATGCACCAGTTGATGTTTGGATCAAAGATTTTGAAAAATCCAATGCTCCACAATTCAAGGGCAAGACAAAAGAAAAGCGTCGTCAAATGGCAGTGGCTGCTAGTTATGGTGCAAAGAATCCTAGTAAGAAAAAGTAATGAAATTCTCAGAGTTTACTGAAAAAGATTACAAGATACACGGTCGTAAACACCTCGATCAGTATCTTGTAAAACTTTGCAGATTGATTTTCGAAGGCAAACAAACTGACCCAGATCAGTATGGAATGGTTGCGGCCTGCATATTAGATCCTGATCATAATGTAGTCTACGGTATCAACACCGCCAAGGGTGACGGGACTCGTAGACACGCTGAACGAGTAGCAATGGACAACTATGTTGAACAGTATGGAGAAGTTCCAGAAGGCAGCATTATCATTACTACGCTAAGTCCCTGTAATGAAGATGATACTGATATGGCCGATGAACGATATGGAGAAAGTTGTACCGATCTCATCAACAACAGTATGGTTAGAAAAGTCTACTGCGGATATATTGATCCTAGCCAACACAATGAACATAATGAATATACATTAGAAGAAACTGGCGACGAACGCATTAAGGATATTTGTAAAAAGTATGCTGATACATTTTTAAAAGATCAACCAATGGAAGATGCATCGGGTGTAATTGCTACTAAAAAGCAAGCTAAAGATCCACGTTATTCAATGAGTTTGACTAAGGATGTTCGTCCTGGACAAATTGAAAAGAATTTAAAAGCATTCAATTTATGAGAGCCAATGATTTCCTTCCCAGTAAGTTAGTGATATTCGACATTGACGATACACTTGTCCATACACAAACTAAAGTTCACGTGATTCGTGACGGCAAGGTAATCAAAAGTCTCAACAGCCACGACTTCACACATTACAAACTACAACCTGGCGAAGAATTTGATTTTGGTGATTTTAGAAGTGCTCAAGAATTCTTTGAAAAATCAAAACCAATCATCCCAATGCTTAATCAACTTAAACAAGATATTGCTACAGGCAATAAAGTTGTTATGGTAACTGCCCGTGCAGATTTTGATGATCGAGAATTATTTTTAGATACATTCCGTAAGTATGGTGTGGATATGAGTAAGGTTCACGTTTACCGTGCTGGCAATATGACTGGCAAAATGCAAACTGAAGAAAAGAAAAAGATCATCATCCGCAATCTTTTGAATCAAGGAAAATATACAAAAGCAATTATGTATGACGACGCTAAACCCAATTTAGTTAGTTTTATGGAATTGAAAAAAGAATATCCGCAAACTAAATTTTATGCGTGGCACGTTAGTTTAGAAGGCGAAGCCAGTGAATACGGACGCACTAATGAAAACTTCGCTGATGGTAAACATCCTGGACGCAAAGGTCTTGCCAAACGCAGTGGTGTAAATACCAAAGCTAGTGTCAGTAGTCTACGCAAAACTGCTAAACACAGTTCGGGTGAAAAGCAACGTATGGCACATTGGTTGGCCAATATGAAAGCAGGAAGGGCAAAGAAAAAATGAGAGCAATTGAATTTATTATTGAAGACACCATTTTAGAAAGTCAATTTGATATAATTGAATCAATGGTAGACTATTGGGCTGAACAACACGGTGTTGACAGTGATTTAATTTGGGAAGATTTAGAAACTGTAGATGATGAAGAATTACTCAGCGAAGCCGAAGCCTGGCAAAAATCAAGTGGTAAAAATAAAAACGGTGGCCTAAATAAAAAGGGGGTGGCCAGTTATCGTCGTAGCCATCCTGGTAGCAAATTGAAAACTGCTGTAACTACCAAACCTAGTAAGTTGAAAAAAGGTAGTAAGGCCAGTAAACGCCGTAAGAGTTTCTGTGCTCGTATGAAAGGTATGAAGAAACATCGTACTGGAGCCAAAACTAAGAGAGATCCAAACAGTCGCATAAACAAAAGTCTTCGTAAATGGCATTGCGAGTAAAATACTTTTGACTTATCTCCTTGTACAGTATATACTTACTGACAAGGAGATTTTTTATGAGTAAAGCATTTGGAGCGCCTGAACAGGCCAAAATTAAACAAATTGTTGCAGAAGGTATGACCGTTATGCAAGAGATCAGCGACTTACAAGAAGGTCTAAACGAAACAATCAAGGCCATTGCTGAAGAATTGGAAGTTAAACCCAGTGTGATTAAAAAAGCAATTCGTATTGCACAAAAAGATCAATGGGACAGCGTTTGGAAAGAATTTGACGACTTGGAGACTATTGTGGATATCAGCGGACATTCACATCGTCGTACTGATGAATAATATTGTAACTAATATTCTGAAATGGATTAAAGATGACTATAGAGCATACCCTCTTCGGTTTATCATTGAAACTACGGCTTGGGCACTTAGTATCGGATGTGCGATTGCTATGGCGCTCACAGTTCCAAATCCGCCTCTTATCATACTTTATCCTATTTTTATTTGCCAGTGTGCTATGTACGCTTGGGCTGCTTATAGCCGCAAATCTTTTGGTATGTTGGCTAATGCCTCTCTGCTAGTTACAATAGACAGTATTGGACTAATTAGGATGCTAAATAATTTATGAATAAGGTTAGATCAGCCACAAATGATCACATTGGTATGTGTAAGCCGTAAATTACATAAGGAGGAAAAATATGAGTTATGTAGATTCACGATGGGATCGTGAGAAGGACATTATCTATGTCGTTGAAAGAGATCCTAAAAAGGGTAGACTTTATCAAGAGTACCCAGCAAAGTATATGTTCTATTATCCTGATCAACGGGGTAAGTACAAATCAATTTACGGCGAAAACTTAAACAAGGTTACTGCCCGTAGTTGGAAAGAAATCGTTAAAGAACAACGTATTCACTCAAGTCACAAATTATACGAAAGTGATATGAATCCAGTATTCCGTTGTCTAGAAGAAAACTATCTAGGCAAGGATGCTCCAAAACTAAATGTAGCGTTTTTCGACATTGAGGTGGACTTTGATCCAGAACGTGGCTATAGCACTCCTGAAGATGCTTTCATGCCAATTACTGCGATTGCGGTTCACCTACAATGGTTAGATACACTTGTATGTATTGCAGTGCCTCCCAAGACACTGACAATGGCGCAAGCACAGGAACAGATCAAAGATTTCCCCAACACAATATTAGTTGAAACTGAACACGAAATGTTAGATATGTTTTTGGATCTCATACAAGATGCAGACATATTAAGTGGTTGGAATAGTGAGGGTTATGATATTCCCTATACAGTAAATCGTATCATTAAAGTTCTAAGCAAAGAAGATACACGCAGAATGTGTTTGTGGAATCAATTTCCAAAAAAGAGAGAGTACGAAAAATATGGAAAGAAGGCAGTTACTTATGACCTTATTGGTCGCATTCATTTGGACAGTCTCGAGTTGTACCGCAAGTATACCTATGAAGAACGACACTCATACAGATTGGATGCTATTGCGGAATATGAATTAGGTGAAACTAAAACAGTTTACGAAGGCACACTGGATCAACTGTATAACAATGACTTTAGAAAGTTTATTGAATACAACAGACAGGATACTGCACTTCTAGACAAGTTGGATAAGAAACTTAAATTCATCGACATTGCAAATACACTGGCTCACGAAAATACTGTATTGTTGCCAACCATTATGGGAGCGGTAGCAGTTACCGAACAGGCCATTGTTATCGAAGCACATCATAGAGGATTGATTGTCCCAAGTCGACCAACCCGTGATGAAGACCTTAACACACAGGCTGCTGGTGCGTATGTTGCATATCCCAAGAAAGGGCTTCACGATTGGATTGGATCAATGGACATTAACAGCCTATATCCATCAGTAATTCGAGCACTCAATATGGGTCCAGAAACTATTGTGGGACAATTGCGTCAAACATATACGCAAGAAGAAATTGATTCCAAGATGGCAAAAAATGGCGGCAAGTTTGCTGAAGCGTGGGAAGGTAAGTTTGGTAGTAACGAATACGAATTCGTTATGAATATGGATCGCGCTAATGACATTATCATCGATTGGGAAAATGGCGAAACTGATGTTATGAGTGGCGCACAAATATATACTTTGATATTTGATAGCGGCAAGCCTTGGATGCTAAGTGCAAATGGTACAATCTTTACGCACGAAACAGAAGGTATTATTCCTGGATTACTAAAGCGTTGGTATAGCGAACGTAAAGAAATGCAGGCCAAACTTAAAGATGCTATTAAAGCGGAGAATAAAATTGAAGAAGAATACTGGGACAAAAGACAGTTGGTTAAGAAGATTAATCTCAATAGTCTATATGGTGCTATACTTAACGCTGGCTGTAGGTTTTTCGATAATCGTATTGGTCAGTCAACCACGCTCACAGGACGTGGAATTGCAAGACATATGGCTGCTAAAATCAACGAGGTAATAACTGGCGATTATGATCACGTGGGTAAGAGTATTATATACGGCGATACTGATAGTGCATATTTTAGTGCATACAGTTCTTTAAAGAATGAAATCAATAAGGGACAAATTCCGTGGGATAAAAATACGGTAGTACAACTGTATGATACAATTGCCGATAATGTTAATTCAACATTTCCACAGTATATGGTAGAAGCATATCACTGTCCAAAGTCACGTGGAGAAGTTATTAAGGCTGGTCGAGAAATTGTTGCTATCAAAGGCTTGTTCATTACTAAGAAACGTTATGCAGTTTTGTATTATGACAAGGAAGGCAAACGCAGTGACATTGATGGAAAGACTGGAAAAATCAAAGCAATGGGTTTGGATTTGAAGCGCAGTGATACTCCAGAATTTATGCAAAAGTTTTTAGAAGAAGTTTTAACTAGGGTGCTTAACAACGCCGAGGAAAAAGAGATTCTAGAAATGATTACTGAATTCCGTACTCAGTTCAAATCTAGACCAGGGTGGGAAAAGGGTAGTCCAAAACGTGCTAACAACATTGCGGAGTACGAGGAAAAAGAAAAGAAAGCAGGCAAGGCTAATATGCCAGGACACGTTCGTGCTGCTATTAACTGGAATACATTAAAACGTATGAATGGTGACAAATACAGTATGGGCATTGTTGATGGTATGAAAGTTATTGTTTGTAAGGTAAAGGCAAATCCATTGGGTTATACAAGTATTGCATACCCCGTAGATGAAATGCGATTACCAAAATGGTTTCAAGAATTGCCATTTGACCATGCTGAAATGGAAGCTGTTATTATCAACAATAAAATTAAAAATCTTATTGGTGTGTTGGACTATGATCTTGACAGTACAACGCAAAGTAACACGTTCAACAATTTATTCAGTTTTTGATTAAAATAATCATTGACTATACATCTAGATCTAAATATACTAATACAAAGGAAATAATTTATGCAAGACTTATTAAAAGACATCGTAGCACACACTAACAAACTTGGCTTTCTTAACATTGTTAAGATTACAGGAGAAGTTGACAAAACATTGATTGATTCAATGGCTGAAGACCGAAGCGTTATTATGTATGCGGAAACTACCAATCCATATCCACAACTAATTGGAACATTTGGTATGCCACAGTTGGAAAAACTACGCTACTTGGTAGAAGGCAAGGAATATCAGGAAGATGCAAAGATCGACTTAGTTACAGCCAATCGTAATGGAGCAAATGTTCCAGTTGGTTTACATTTTGAAAACAAAGACGGCGATTTTAAAAACGATTATCGTTTTATGAATAGCGATATCATTAACGAAAAACTTAAGACAGTTAAATTCCGCGGAGTTAATTGGCACGTTGAAGTTGAACCCACTGTTAATGCTGTACAGCGTTTTCAATTCCAAGCAGGTGCTAATACAGAGCATACAACATTCTTGGCTAAAACTGATAGTGACAAATTGTTGTTTACATTTGGTGACCAAAGTAGCCACGCAGGTGAATTTGTATTTTCCACGGGCGTCACTGGTAAATTGACTAAGGCTTGGACTTGGCCTGTAAATCCAGTATTGGCTATTCTAAAAATTGCAGATGCTAACAATGCTAAAATTAGTTTTAGTAATGAAGGTGCTATGCAAATTACTTTGGATAGTGGCATTGCTACCTACAAATATATTATTCCAGCACAAGCATAATGAAAAAGCCACCAGTTAATTTAACCCCATTACAGAAAGATTATTCTGTATACTTACCTGCTATTAGTACTTTTTATAGCACTTATGTGTCTAAACAACGGCTAGGCGAATATGTACCTAAGGATCGACTGCCTGCAGAATTTGATCGTGGCATTGAAGGTATGAATTTTCTTAATGCAGAAGAAGGGTATTTTACTTATAAGTATGGGTTGTATTCAGCCGGTCACGCACAATTGGATCTTACCAAGAGTCTAACACAAGAATCAATGATTCAAGATAGAGATCGCAATAACACTTTGATACTAGGCGACTCAGGCGGATTCCAAATTGGTAAAGGTGTTCTTAAATTTGACTGGTTAGACTTTGAAGGTCCTAATGCAAACAAAGTTCGTAAAAGTATTTTAGAGTGGTTGGAAGTTACCGCTGACTGGAGTATGATGTTGGACGTTCCCACGTGGGCGTGTGACCATAATCATAGTCCTAAAACTGGACTAAAGACTTTTGAAGATTGTTTGGACAAAACAAAATTCAACAATGAGTATTTCCTAAAGAACCGTATGGGTCAGACCAAGTTCCTTAATGTGCTACAAGGTGGCGATTGGGAACGTGCTGAACAGTGGTATCAAGGTGTTAAAGAATTTAGCGATCCCGCAGTGTGGGGCGACAAAGCAGCCGAAGGGTGGGCAATGGGTGGCGCTAATATGAGCATGATGGATGTCACACTCAAACGTCTTATGACTATGAGAGACGACGGAATGCTGGAGGGTAAGAACTGGATGCACTTTTTGGGCACTGCTCAATTAGACTGGTCTTGCTATTTGACTTTAATTCAACGACAAATTAGGAAACATATTAATGAAGAAATTACCATCTCTTTTGATTGCGCCTCACCGTTTATCGCAACAGCACACGGACTTGTCTACACAAACCCACAGCACTCAACGAAACGTTGGAGTACTATTATGGAAAAAGCCCCAGACAACAAAGCACTTTCAGGATCGGACATTCCGTTCCCGTGGACGACTGAATTCGGAAGCCGCTTGACAATGGGAGACATTTGCTGGTACAAGCCAGGAATGTTGAATAAGATTGGTAAAGAGGGCAAAACTTCCTGGGATAGTTTTAGTTACGCATTAATGATGGGACATAATGTTAACAGTCATATTACAAGTGTACAACGTGCTAATCAATTAATGGATATCGAAATTGCTAAGTCAAAAGGTAAAATTAATTGGCGTGCTTGGCGTGCTGTAAAATCTGGCGATAACAGTTTTGATCAATATAGCGATTGGGTTCCACGTAATATTTTGTATTTTGCTAACTTCATTGAAGATCTGTTCAATACAAAAACAAAGGCAGAAGCATTTGAAATGATTGAAGATGGTATTACATTTATTCGCGCATTAGAAGGAACACGTAGTCAAGATGGTATGGCACGTAATACATTCTTTAACTTATTTGATACTGAAGAAGTTGTGATAGATAAAAGTGTATCTGATGTATTCGCTATGCCCTTGTTAGATGAAGATAAACTTACTGATTTAGAAGATACATTAGGAGAAGAATAATGGCAACTAGAAAAACAAAAACACTAACTGAAGTGGTTGAGAAACTGCCAGTTAAACGTAAGTCTAAGATTGAAAATCGTACAGAAGAATTGATTACTGAATTCGATCCAAGCGGAGTAGTAAAAGGCAGTCATTTAACTGTTACTACATTTTCAGATGGTACTACTAAATTAGATTGGGATGATGAAGCATTATTACGTGATGTTCGTGCAGCGATTCTAAAATCAGAAAGTTTTCTTCCTGTAATAGAAACCAAACCAAAACGCAAAAAGAAAACAGAGGAATGAAAAGATTATTTTTAGATACAGAATTTAACGGGTTTGGTGGAAAATTGATATCGTTAGCACTTGTTCCAGAAGATCCATCTATTCTCGAATTCTATCGAGAAATTGAAATGAAGGATCAACTGCACCCTTGGGTGAAGGAAAATGTTATTCCGCATTTGAATACAGTCCCTTGTTTAAATTCTCAGTTTCAAATTGACCTTGCAAACTTCTTGCATAGTGTAGGTGACTGCACTATTATTGCCGACTGGCCAGATGACATTAGATATTTCTGTGAGTCACTAATCGTCGGCCCAGGTCAGATGATTAATATCAAATCTAAGATTAGTTTTGAATTAGATTTGCATATTGATTATGATTCAGCAGTGCCACACAATGCCCTACACGATGCACGGGCAATTAGAGACACTTACTTAAAAAGATTCCAAGAATGAAAAGTTTAATTGTTGGTATGGGAATAGGACAATTGTACCATTCCGTGTTTTCTAGCCTAGGTTATGATATTGATACAGTGGATGCAAATACTGAAAAGAATGCCACATACACAGATGTTAGCGTAGTTACAGGTGAATATGACATCGCTGTAATTTGTACTCCAAATTTTACACACGAATCTATTGCAAGAGCGATTGCTGATAAATGTAAGATTGTATTGATTGAAAAGCCAGGTGTTAAGGATAGTCAAAGTTGGTATCAACTGCATAAGGACTTTCCTGACACTCGATTTATGATGGTTAAAAATAATCAATATCGAGATACAATTAAGCAATTTCAACTGTTGACAGATCAATCAAATACTGTTACAATTCGTTGGAATAATAAAAATCGTATTCCCAGTCCAGGTAGTTGGTTTACCAATAAAGAATTATCATTTGGCGGTGTTAGCAGAGACTTGCTGCCACATATGCTAAGTTATTACTGTAGACTAACTGACTTCAAATCTGGTACTAAACAAGATGCAGTGGCCATTCAGAATCATTTATTGTCAGAAATAACCAGTACAGATTACGGAACAGTTAATCCCGAAGGGGTGTATGACGTGGATGATTATTGTAAAATTGAATTTTTGCAAGGAAAAACTCGTTGGATTTTAACTGCAAATTGGAAAGATGATCTTGTAGATGATTCCAGTATTAGTTTTGATATGAAAAATAGTGCTGTTAGATTTGAACTAGGTCTATGTCCAGAAGAAGCATATAAAGAAATGGTAGAGACTGCTGTTAAAAACCTAAATAACAACGAGTTTTGGCTTAGTCAACTTGCACAAGACTTTTGGATACACAAACAAATTGAATCATTATGAATAGAGTATTGCAAACAACAGGTACTGGCGAATTCTTAGAAACTGAGTATACATTGCCTCCATTAGCAGATGATGAAATCTGTGTGCGTAGTGTTATGACTGGCGTTTGTCGTAGTGACATTGATATGATGAAAGGGGACTTTGGTCCACTACCACTTCATATGCAAGGACACGAAGGACTCGGTCAAGTTACTGCAATTGGTGCAAATATTAATCACGTTAAAATAGGTGATTATGTTGCCACTCGTGGTGAACCTGCTTATGCTGATAGTTATAATGTACGTGATAAAGAGTTCGTAGTTGTTCCAGAAGATCACCCACGTTATATTTTAGAGCCAGTTGCGTGTGGCATTAATGTAGTTAAACAAGCTGATGAAGAACTTGCAAAACGCAAAGGTAAGTTATTAATTCTCGGAAGTGGGTTTTTAGCGTGGGTAGCGTACAACACACTAAAGCTAGATTGTTATAATTTTGAAATTGATGTACTCGGAAGTAGTAATCAAGATCTATGGGGTGACAAACTATTAATGGCTCCTAGCGACAGTTATGATATTGTAATTGATCTTTCTGGAAAATACGAATTAGGTACAGAGATAAACCTAAATAATAATGCATTAATTATTGATGCAGTGGGCAAAGCAGTTAGTCACAAAGAAGCACAGCAACAACTTTGGAAAGCTGTTACTACTATTAAGCCAAGTCCACGAACTAAGAAGTTTATCAAATGTATGGAGTACGCAAAGTTTTGGATAGAAAGGGGTCATTTAAATGTTGACAACTTTTGGACTCAAGCGTATAATCGTAATACAGAGTGGCAACAAGCGTTTGCGGATGGTGCGGATCGTCCAAGCGGTTACAGCCGGGGTTACATTAAATGGGACTAAACACTGAACAACGACAAAACGTCGTTTATTTTACAGGTTATGAAGTTGAACATACAGTTTGTCACGGTATGAAAACTTTATTTGTTGTAGGAACTCCTCCGCTAGAGGAAATTTTGCAACAAGCAAATCGAGATATTGAAATTAAACACATTTACTTTGGAACAAGTCAAAGTTTTAATCCAGCACATATTTTGGAATCTAATTGTTATGATTCATACAAACCGTGGGATGAAGTTATCATGGGCTGTTTGAATACAGACTATTGGGTCACATTAGACTTTGATATCAAACACATCGAGGGTGTCTTAGAAGGCGGATGGAATGAATATAATAAGTTTGTGCCAATGATTAGTTGCAAACTTCCATATATTAGACAACTTAACTATAATGCAACACTTAAATTAGACGACCTCACTTGGGGTAAAACTAATTCTGGTGTTTGGACACATCAATTACACGATCTAATGAGTAAGGACAAATATACTTACTGGGATCAATATACACAAGATACTACACTATGATTACGCCTACGGAAACACTGCTCCTTAATATTATCAAGCACCATTTGCTTGGCAGACAATTGCCAAGCAATCTTGGAGGCGATTCTGGAAGAGCTTGTGAAGATTTATTAGAAGATAAAATTGGCATTTCAATTAACAGAGGTGCTGGATGCGATATTCCTGAAATTGGTTGGGAAGTTAAATGTCGAAAAGGCACAGCAACTAGTGCACAAACAGTTTCAGCAATGCGTCCAGAAGATATTATTTCAACTCCATATCCGCTTTCGCCAATTTTCAAAAAAATTCAAAAACAATTAAGATTTACAACAAATGATAATGATGTTATTATTGCTATAGACTTATGTGATTTTGATCAGCCACAAATTCAAGAACTGATTCAAGAAGCATATGAACACGCAAGAATTTTGATTAAAAATAATCCTAGTCTGGAATATACACCATACGAGGGCTACTGGGGTTATTTTGAAAAAACGAAAAAAAATCGCCCAGAGCTTGATTTTAGACTAGCTGATGGGCAAATGGAAAAACTACTAGCAATGACTAATTCAACCTTTCAAAATTTATTTGCATATGATAATTAAACAAGATATTCGACCATCAGAAATGACCTTTATTAAAGTTCGTACAGAATTTGAAGGATTTCATTTTTATCCCAATGCAAGTGCTATTGATCCAAGAATTGAATTTTTGGAAAATCTGCATCGTCATATATTTAAAATAGAAGTAAAAATTTCAGTAACTCATTTAGATCGTGAACTAGAATTTTTTCTAGTTAAATGGGCTTTGCAAGATTTCATTAAGTCGGGTAATCAGGATCATAAAAGTTGTGAAATGATTGCTACAGACATTTTGAAAAATCATCTTTTACCTAAATATGGTGAAAGATATTATGAAGTGACAGTATCTGAGGATGGCGAGTCTGATGGTATTGTTGAATATAAACCTTAAATATTTTGTTAAACAACAGGAAACTATATGGCACAGCCAAATTACATTCAAAAAACTCTTAAAATGAAACCAGAAGTCGAGCGTATTTTCGACGACTTGGATCGTTGGTTGGACTATTGCCGATTCAACTTAATCAAATTTGATGAGAAGGATATGTATCGTAGTCCAGACTACCGTCGCTTCCAACAGGAGCAAGAGTATCTTGAGCGTAAAGCACGTCGGGAATCGCGAGCACGTCAAGAGGCATAAATGGCAAATATCTTTCTAGTTGACCTAGAAAGTGTTAGCACTAGGTACACGGGACAATGGAAGTCTCATGTACCTAATCTACTTTCAAAGGCAGGACACAATGTTCGAGTTATTTCAGGACCTGGAGATATTCCTCCAGCAACTACGCCAGGAGCTTTTCTCAACTTTGGTGGCACCAATATATACAAGGCTGCTCAAGTTGAACAGATTAGCAGACTTTTTTGCGAGGGATCCATTAATGCTGGGGATCACTTTTTGTTTACTGATGCGTGGCATCCAGGAATTGTAAATTTAAAGTATATGAGTGAACTGTTGCAGATTCCTGTAACCATTCACGCATTGTGGCACGCCGGCAGTTATGATCCACAAGACTTTTTGGGACGGCTTGTTGGCAATAAACCTTGGGTTAGACATGCTGAGAAAAGTTTCTTTCATGCTATTGATCATAACTACTTTGCTACCGAATTCCATATTGACATGTTCTTTAAGAACTTGTTTGGAGTAGACGGTCCGTCTGAACACTTTCGTGCAATGGGCGTTGACAAAGTTGTACTCACAGGCTGGCCAATGGAGTATATGATTGATACATTGGAGAACTATAATACTAATCCCAAGCGTGATCTGATTTTGTTTCCACATCGTATTGCACCAGAAAAGCAAGTTGAGATTTTTTGTGATTTGGCCAAACAGTTACCTCAATATGAATTTATTGTTTGTCAAGATACACAATTGGACAAACATGAATATCACAAGTTGTTGGGTCGTGCCAAGATTGTATTCAGTGCAAATTTGCAGGAAACACTTGGCATCAGTTGTTATGAAGGTGCATTAGTAGATGCCATTCCTATGGTACCAGATCGTTTGAGTTATACAGAAATGTATTATGACGGATTTAAATATCCTAGTGAATGGACGGAAAGTTGGGATAGTTATCTAATTCATAGACAAGAATTGTGTCATCACATTATTGTCACAATGACACACTATGAAAAGAGGCTACCGCAATTACATAAACAAGCACAAGATTTGACAAAACATTTCTTTAGTGCCACTGAACTATTAAAAAATATTAAATGAACAAATTTATCAATGATCAAAACTGGGGTGAGTTGGCGGCCCAATTTATAAACGCTAAACCATTTAACCATATTATCATTGATAATTTTTGGAAAGATGATATTGCAAAACAATTAGTTGCAGATTTTCCAAGTTACGAAAGTACTGTGTGGACTACACATTATCAAAATCCTATTGAAGATAAGAAAGCGTGTAATCATTGGGATCGATTTCCAGCAGCTACTTATCAAGCATTTACATATTTAAATAGTCAAGAATTTCTTAATATTATTGAACCAGTTGTTGGTGTTTATAATATTAAAACTGACATAGGTCTTCACGGGGGCGGCTGGCACGCTCATCACAAAGGCGGCAAGTTAAATGTACATCTCGACTATAGTATTCATCCTAAACTAAAACTAGAACGTCATTATAATTTGATTGTTTATATGACACCCGATTGGAAGCCTGAATGGAAAGGTGGGTTGGAACTATGGAGCCATAATGAGATAACCAATCAGCCTTTAGAATGTGTTTATACTGTAGAAAATAAATTTAATCGTGCAGTTCTATTTGATACCACCCAACATTCTTGGCACGGGCTACCAGATGACTTGACCTGTCCCGATAACGTATATCGTAGAAGTATGGCAGTATATTATTTGACTGATCCTGCCAAAGGTGTAGATACTCGCCCACGTGCATTATTTGCACCAACGCAAGATCAATCAAACGATCCGGCAGTATTAGAACTTATTAAACAACGAAGTAATTTAACAAAATGAACTTTTTTTTAAACTTTCTAGATAAAATTGGCCGTAAACGTATCATTATGGACCGACAAAGTAATCAGCCTTTGTTGACTCGTTATTACTTGTTCTTAAAAGATCGAGATCGTTTTCCATTTAATGTATTTTTACATAAATTCCATACAGGCGATCCTGGCGATGTTCACGATCATCCTTGGTCCTATGCTACATTTATTTTAGCAGGTGGATATTATGAATGGATCCCAAAGTTTAATAGCAAAAAAGAAATGATTGGCGAAATTCGTCATTGGCGTGGCCCTGGACATTTTCGTATTTGTAAACCAACAAGTTATCATCGTATTGAATTAAAAGAAGGTGTTACTCCTTGGACATTGTTTATGCCGGGACCAAAAAAGCGGGAATGGGGATTTCTAGTTAATAATAACTGGATTCATAACGAATCATATTTGAAGGCAAAGGCTGGTCGTGAATAAGATTTTTGATGGTCCAGATCATATTGAATGGGCCAATGTTCCTTGGACTGATGTATATAGGGACGATTTTCATGTAATAGTATACAAGGACAAATATCCTGTTACTAAAGGTCATTTATTGTTTGTGCCTAAATATAATACAATAGGAGTATTAAAAGATGCGTTTGAAGATGCTATTAGCGAAGGTAAAAGAATGGTGGAAGCCGGAGAATGGGACGGTTACAATATTGGCATTAATCAAGGCCAAGCTGCTGGTCAAACTATCAACTGGCCTCATATCCATCTTATACCACGTAAGTTGGGTGACGTCGAAGATCCAATCGGCGGCATTAGGAATACAATACCGGGCAAAGGCAACTATAAGTCTCCGAACTACAGAAAAGATTAAACCTGTTAAGTTTGATTGGGCAAGCGATACACAACTAATGGGTTTTGGTGCACAATCAGTTGCAGCATATAATATTACTTCTGGATCTTATAACACTGCTATAGGATATCAAGCAGGACGATTTGTTCCAAACAACAGTATACAATTCAATTCTGCAAAGGATAACGCGGTGTTGACTATTACAGCAGATGGTGATGTTATTTGGAATGGTAAGCCAAGTGAAGCCTCAAAGATTTTAGTAAACAATTTTCAAATGGCAGTAGAAGATGCCAAGGGTGTTACTAAAGCCGCTAAACGTAGATACTATGCATTGGCTTGTAGAAATTTATTAAAGGCCGCCGAGCAAATGGAGTCAGAAGAATTCCTTGCGTTTCTTAATAGAGAAGTGTATAATAGAGAACATAGAGTCATTATGGATTCATTAAAAGGTGAATATGGACAGTAAAACAAAAGAAGTAATGGACATTCTACAAGAAGAATGTGCAGAGGTTATTCAAGCAGTTAGCAAAATTAGTCGATTTGGTATGGACAATCATAAGTTTGGCGAAGTACAAACTAATTTAGAACATCTAGAAGAAGAACTGGGCGATGTACTGGCAATGATTGATATCTTATTGGAACAAGGTATTGTGAAATCTAAAAACTTAGACGAAGCAAAACAAAATAAAAAATACAAACTTAAGAAATGGTCTAACATTTATGAGCAAAATTAAAATTGCAGAACTTTTCTACTCTATACAAGGAGAGGGAAAATATATGGGAGTGCCCAGTGTGTTTCTACGCACATTTGGATGTAACTTTACCTGTCAAGGTTTTGGTATGCCGCGTGGCGAATTAAGCGACGAAGCAGACAAACTTGCATTACTACAAACATCACATGAAACTATAGCGTTTAAAAAATACGAAGACCTGCCTTTGGTCAGTACAGGTTGCGATAGTTATGCTAGTTGGCATCCTAGTTTTAAAGACCTTAGTCCTATGCTCACTAGTGATGCTATTGCCGATCGTATTATGGAAATTCTTCCGCAAGATCATTGGAAAGATGAACACCTTGTTATCACAGGTGGCGAACCGTTGCTAGGTTGGCAAAAAGCATATCCAGATTTGTTAAACAATCCCAAAATGTCAGGTTTAAAAGAAATTACTTTTGAAACAAATGGCACAATGCGTTTAACAAAAGACTTTAAAGAATTCTTACGCAGTTGGACAGATATAGATCCTAAAAGAGAAATTACATTTAGTGTAAGTGCTAAACTACCGTGTTCAGGCGAACCATGGGATGATGCTATTAAACCAGAACGTGTTTGTGAATATGAAGAATACGGAACTGCATATTTGAAGTTTGTTATTGCTACTGAACAAGACTTTGCTGATGCTGAATGTGCTATTGCTGCATATCGTCAAGCAGGATTTAAAGGTTACGTTTACCTAATGCCAGTAGGTGGAGTTGAAAGTGTGTATGTAATGAATAATAAGAATGTAGCATTGTTGGCAATGAAACACGGACTTAGATACAGTGATCGATTGCAAGTGCCGTTGTTTAAAAATGAGTGGGGCACTTGATGGGAATATTAGATCAATCTCTATTGATACAGCCTAAAGGAAACAAAATGAAAAACTTTATAAAAAAAATATTGGGTATTGATAAAATTGAAGAAGACGCAAAAAATGCCAGAGAAACAGCAGACTTCTTTGCACAGAGATATAAAGATGCTGAAGCCAAACTTAATGAAGTTTTAAAAACTCCTAAAGAAATTGCTACAGAGAAAAAAGAACCCTGGGTTGCAGTATTAGATACTCACGTTAATAAAGATAACATTCGAAACGGATTTTTTGAACTTGACTGGAATGAATACTTTGTGCTACAATTACGTACAGCAGGCTACACTGGTGATACAGACGAAGAAGTTGTAGACAAGTGGTTTAGTGAACTATGCCGCAATTTAGGCGGAGAAGAAGGTATTGATATGAGCCGTAGAGGCGCAGGCTATATCAATGTAAACAATTTAGGCGACGGTAGAACGGAAATCAGTTAATATGAATAGATTAGAAATAGATAGTACTGATTACGATATATTATATCGTGCTGCGGCATCGATTAAAGATATTAGTGGTACGGTATGCGAGATTGGTACTAGATTAGGCGGTAGTACACAATATATTATCGAAGGACTACTTTCTGTTGATGATTTAAATAGAAACATAATTTGTTTAGATCCATATGGGAATATAGATTTTTATGATAATGAAAATAACTTAGCAAAATCAGATTATACAAATGATATGCGTAATACTGCGGTATCAAGTTTATATGAATATGCAAAAGGTAAAGCTGTTAATCTAGTATTTTTATGTTTAGAAGATACTGAATTTTTTAATAGATTTCAAGACGGTGTGCCATTTTATCAAGAATTTAAAACAGTTGTTAATCAATACAGTCTTGTATTCTTCGACGGCCCACACCAAAGTAATGCCGTATTTGATGAAGTTCAATTTTTTTATCCTAGATCAGTAATTGGAACTAAATTTGTATTTGATGACACAAACAAATACAACCATCAAATTGTACACGATGACTTAATTAAAAATAATTTTGAACTTGTGGAAATTGGTTCAAATAATGTTAAAATCTGTTACGTTAAAATAAAGTAAATTAATGAATAAAACATATATCATTGTTGATACAGCAAATACATTCTTTAGAGCACGTCACGTTATTCGTGGTGATCTAAATGACAAGATTGGTATGAGTATTCAAACTGTATTAGGCAGTGTAAGAAAAGCGTGGCGCGATTTCAAAGGCGATCACGTGGTGTTCTGTTTAGAGGGAAGAAGCTGGCGCAAAGACTATTACGCACCATATAAGGCACAACGTGCCGCTGGCCGGGCTGCACATAGCCCAAAAGAAGCAGAAGAAGAACGAGTGTTTTGGGAAACATTTGATCAGTTTAAAGATTTCATTACAGAAAAAACTAATACAACTGTACTACAACATCCGCAACTTGAAGCAGATGATTTGATTGCAGGGTTTATTCAATCTCATCCCGATGACAATCATGTTATCATCTCCACAGATGGCGATTTTGCACAACTGATTGCACCAAACGTAAGTCAATATAATGGCATAATGGAAGTAACTGTAAAGCATACCGGTTATTATGATGCCAAAGGCAAGTATGTTATTGACAAGAAAACTAAATTGCCAAAGAGTCCCCCTGAACCTGAATGGCAACTATTTGAAAAATGTATGCGCGGCGATACAAGCGATAATATCTTTAGTGCTTATCCAGGTGTGCGTGAAAAAGGTACAAAGAATAAAGTTGGTTTGAGAGAAGCCTTTGCTGATCGTAATTCAAAAGGCTACAATTGGAACAATATGATGTTGCAGCGTTGGTCTGACCACGAAGGTGTCGAACATCGTGTGTTAGATGATTACTCCCGTAATGTGATATTGTGCGACTTGACTGCACAACCAGATGATATTAAAGTATTAATTAAAGAAACTATTAATACGGCTATGACAGCAGAGAAGAATATTTCACAGGTTGGCATTAGATTGCTAAAATTCTGTGCTGAATTTGATTTACAAAAAGTAAGTGAACAAGTTCAAAGTTATAGCGAACCATTAAATGCGAGGTATGTATAATGACAGCAAATGCTAAAGTATTGATCCCAGAAAAAGAATGGTTAATCAAAGACGGATCAAAAAAGATTGGCAGTATTGCCAAAATTAAACGTGGATATATGGTATTACAAAAAGGCAAAGTATCTACATACAAAGATTTGGCTGAAATTAAAAATGCAATCGGAGTTGCCTTCTTCGAAGAGACCATTAAAAAAGTTAAAAAAGAAGCAACTGAACCCCAAACGTATAGTATCTACGATTATCCCTGTAAAACTAAACCATTTGAACCCTTATACAATGTACAAAAAAAGTTGCCATTGTATACTAAACGGGCTAAAAGTAAAAGTCAGCACTGTGCAGGACATTATATTATTAAATTCCGAAAAGGTTGGGTTAAAAGTTTTTGCCCTAAATTAATTACTTTGGAACGATATCCATTTCAGGGTCCTTGGAAAACTGAAGAAGAATCAAAAATAGAATTACGCAAGGCCAATCAATTATGCGACAATTAAACATATTGCCAATAGAAGATTTTTTAGATAAAGCACGAATTGCCAAAAAAAGCAGTCAGAAAACACTTACATTGACTGCAAAAGAATATACCGATCTGTTTGATAGTCTTGCATCAGTAATGACTAGGCTAACTGGTATTGCGGATCAAACTGCATCAACTAAATCTAATGATGGGTCTGTTAAGTTAGATGGCGGTGGATTTTAATATTTTGAATAAATATATACGCACATATGGAGCGTATAAATGTCAAGGCCTAAACCAAAAGTATTGTTAGAAATAACCAATAAAAAAACGTATAAAACTGAACAAGTTTTGGATGCCGAAGCCATTTGGGCAGTATTTTATCAAGACAAACCAATTAATCTAAAGACTGGCAGTATAGTAGCACACGATATTGGTCCAAAATATAAAAAAGTATCTTTTTCAAATGCTGGACACGCTCATAATCTTGCCGAAAAACTTAATAAACTCTTTAACACTGAAGACTTTTCCGTCTATAAATTGGTTTCTGGCGAGAAGTTAACCAATGAATCAAAAGACTGATATAACCAAATATGTGATGAACCACTTGAATGTGGAAATTACAGACAAATCATTTAAAAAATATATTGGAATACTTTGGCAAAATATACGCCAAAAGAAAGTTGGCGGGTTACGACTAACTGAACAAGGATTCAAATCGTTAGTTGATGCAGATATCAAAGCACACAAGGTGCTATTTCAGGAACAAATTGATTTCAATAATCAATTGATCATATGGTTAGACAACTTTATTGACTGCCCTTGGTACATAACACATAAAGAAATATTTGTATTCAACGAAAAGATGGCAATACAGTTGGTGTTGTTTTCGGGCAATATTGCAAGATTTAGTGCCGCAAAAGCAAAGATTCCTAAGCCGGCTGCTTGACAAACGCCTAGATCTTCTGTATAATTAATACATACTGAAGCACAATGCATTTAGTATTTTTAAACAATTTACAGAAAGTATTTTATGGCAGAGCAAATTAGCACTAACCGCACCGTTACTCCTAACGAAGCCAAACGTAGCATTGAAAAATGCATCAAAATCCAGCGTCCCGTGTTTATGTGGGGCCCGCCTGGCATTGGCAAAAGTGATATCGTTAAACAAATTGGCGACAAGCAAGGTCGAGAAGTTATCGACGTTCGTTTGAGTCTTTGGGAACCCACTGACATTAAAGGTATCCCTTATTACAACAGTACTGAGAATACAATGACTTGGGCTCCTCCTGCAGAACTGCCCACTGATCCCAACTCTACTGCTATCCTGTTCTTGGATGAATTGAACTCTGCGGCTCCTGCTACACAGGCAGCGGCGTTCCAGTTGGTGTTGAATCGTCGTGTTGGTACTTATATCCTTCCAAAAGGCGTTAGTATTGTAGCGGCTGGTAACCGTGATGGTGACAAAGGTGTTACTTATCGTATGCCTGCTCCGTTGGCTAATCGTTTCGTACACATTGAATTGAAGAGTGACTTCGAGGATTGGCAAGAATGGGCTGTTACTAACAAGGTTCACGAACAAGTTGTTGGTTATGTTGGTTTTGCTAAACAAGACTTGTATGACTTTGATCCACGTAGTTCAAGCCGTGCATTCGCTACCCCGCGTAGTTGGAGTTTTGTTAGCGACTTGCTTAAAGATGACGATTTGCCAGAAGGCACATTGACCGATTTGGTCGCAGGTGCTATTGGTGAAGGATTGGCTGTTAAGTTTATGGCACACCGCCGTGTTGCAAAGCAGATGCCTAACCCCACTGATATTTTGAGTGGTAAAGTTGTTAAGTGCGACATCAAAGAAATCTCTGCGATGTATTCATTGACTGTGTCAATGTGCTACGAATTGCAAACTGCCGATCAAAAGAAGGCCAAAGATTGGGATGCTCAAGCAGACTGCTTCTTTGCATTTATGATGGATAATTTTCCAACTGAATTGGTTGTGATGGGTGCAAAGGTTGCGTTGACATCTTATCAACTGCCGTTTGATGCAAGTAAGTTGAAACACTTTGATCGCTTCCACGAAAAGTACGGCAAGTACATTATCCAGGCAATGGAATAAAATTGGGGCTTAGGCCCCTTTTTTATTGACAAGTTAAATAAAATAGTGTATAATATAATTTTAAACAGGAGTAGTTATGTCTGCTAAAACATCAACAGCAAATAAAAAATACAAAGCACAAGAAAAACGTGCATTTTCTCAAACAGAAAAGAATAAGATTGTCGAAAAGCTAATCACTGCTCGCATTGGCTTGCTGTTGCGTCATCCGTTTTTTGGCAATATGGCTACTCGTATGAAACTAATTGATGCATCTGAATGGTGTAGTACATTAGCCACCGATGGTCGAAACTTTTATTACAGCAACGATTTCGTTGATCAATTGACTCCTAAACAATGCGAGTTTGGCTTTGCTCACGAAGTACTGCACAATGTATTTGACCATATGGGTCGACGTGATGGTCGTGATCCACAGTTGAGCAACTTTGCCGCTGACTATGCCGTTAATCAAATTTGCAAGGACGAGCGCATTGGCGAATTTCCATCCTGCATCAAAGTATTCCAAGACGACAAGTATCGTGGTTTGAGTTACGAACAGATTTATGATGAACTGTATCAAAAGGCTAAAAAGATTGATATTAGCACATTGGGTGAACTGTTAGACGAACACTTGGACGGTGATGATGACGGTGACGGCGATGAAAACGAAGACAGCACTCAAGACGGTTCCGGCAAGCGTCCAACGTTGACTCCAGAAGAAAAGAAAGCAATTAAAGACGAAATCAAAGAAGCAATGGTTGCGGCTGCACAGGCAGCAGGTGCTGGTAAAGTTCCTGCAGGTGTTGCACGTTTGATTACTGACTTTACTGAGCCTAAGATGGACTGGCGTCAAATGTTGCGTATGAATATCCAAAGTATTCTGAAAAGCAATTTTAGTTTCAGTCGTCCTAACCGCAAGAGTCAACACTGTGGTGCTATCTTGCCAGGTATGATGAACGAAGAAACTATTGATGTGTCAGTGGCAATTGATATGTCTGGAAGTATTAGTGACTCTATGGCAATGGACTTCTTGTCAGAAGTCAAAGGCATTATGGACGAATACAAGGACTTTAAATTGGACTTGTGGACATTTGATACAGAAGTTTATGGCTATCAACGTTTTACTGGTGATACTGCCGAAGACATTATGTCCTACAAATGTCAAGGTGGTGGCGGTACTGACTTTGATGTAAACTTTGAGTTCATGAAGAATGAAGACATTGTTCCAAAGCGTTTCATTATGTTTACTGACGGATACCCTTGTGGTAGTTGGGGTGATGAAGACTATTGTGAAAGTTTATTCATTATTCACGGCAATGAAAGCATCGTTGCCCCGTTTGGACAAACTGCATATTATAAATAAGTAGGTAGTTAATGTCACTCAGTAGAGGTAGTGTTTCGCCGCTAAGTGTTCTAAAGATGAGACGGTTAAGTTTCATACCAGAACACTTTGCACGTATCACAATTAAAGACGTAGATCGAGATATCAAGATATTAGATCAGTGGATAAACTACAACTTAAATAGTAGGTATGCAATTAGAAAGACTATTGCTATTGATGACAATAACCGTATGATTGAATCAATAGAAATTGGTTTGGAAGATCCAATGGAACTTACGATGCTAACTCTAGGTTGCACCTATTTACATAACACATAAAGGAAAATAAAATGGAAGAAAATCAAACTCAAGCTCAAGAACAACAGGGCCCACAATTAAGCATTGCAGATTTGCAAAATCTACGTTCTGTCGTTGATTTGGCTGTTCGCCGTGGTGCGTTTAGCGCTGCCGAAGCTAGTTCAGTTGGTGCAGTATTTGATCGCGTTAATGCGTTCTTGAATGCTGTTGCCCCAGCAACGCCAGCAGACGACAGTACTGCGGCTACTGAAGCACAATAATGGCAACTAAAATGAAGCACATAGGTAAAATGCAAAACAACGGTGCCAAAGTCGTTGTTGCCTATAGAACATTGCCTGGCGATTCCAGCAGCGCATTGGTCATTGGTACAAATAGTCTGTCAGACTCTTGGCACGATGCTCTAATGAATTTAGTTCAGGAAACCAGCGGACAACAGGCTAACGAATTAGCCGACTTATTGGCAGTTCGCAAATTTCCTGATGGACAGAATATGTTAGCGGCGTTACATCAACGTGGCCAACTTAAGAAAGTTCCTACTACTGGTGTCATTATGACACCCAGTTCCAGTGCATCAATCCCATTGAACGAATTAAACGAATTAATTGCCCAACAAAAAGGCATTAAGGTTGACGAGTTAGCTGTTACTGATGGTAAAAGAGCTAATCCAAAGACTCAAGTCAAAGATGATCCAACTAAGACCTCGAGTACAACAGTTAATGCTGGAGAAGAAATTATTGTTGACGAGCCAGCAGTTCCGCTTGTCGCTGACGAAGACTTGTCCCCAGCGAAACTACGCTCGAAGGCAGATGCATTGTTTAAGCAGGCTCAAATGCTGCGTAAACAAGCTGACGAAGTTGATCCTCCAAAGAGTCGTAAAAAGAAAGACGTAGTGGTTGATTAATGAACAAAACGTCCGAGTCAGTATACTTAGATGCCCTTAAAGACATCTTAGAAAATGGTGACGATAGGCCAGACCGTACAGGTGTTGGTACTCGTAGCATTTTCGGGATGCAACTTAGATTTGATCTATCCGAAGGGTTCCCTGCGGTAACAACTAAAAAGTTAGCGTGGAAAAGTGTTGTTAGTGAACTACTTTGGTTCATCGAAGGCAGTAACGACGAACGCCGTTTGAAGGAGATTTTACACGGCAGTCGTGAAAGTACCAAGTCTACTATTTGGACTGATAACGCCAATGCACCATATTGGGTTAACAAGAAAACAAAACGTAGCGCGGGTGACTTGGGACGCATTTACGGTGTACAATGGCGTCGTTGGCGTAAACCTTTAATTCGTATCAACAAAGTTGTATTGCAAAATCACGACCAATTGATTGAATTGATTGCAGGTATTAAAGAAGATCCTTACGGTCGTCGACATATCATTAGTGCTTGGAATCCTGGTGAACTTGAATTGATGGCGTTACCTCCCTGTCACATTATGAGTCAGTTTTATGTTAGCAATGGCCGATTGAGTTGCCATATGTATCAGCGTAGTGCAGATATGTTCTTAGGCGTACCATTCAACATTGCATCATATGCATTGTTTACACATATGATTGCACAAGTTTGTAATTTAGATGTGGGCGATTTGATTATTTCGTTTGGAGATGCGCACATCTACAATACGCATTTTGATCAAGTACGTGAACAACTTAGTCGTGAACCATTGCCGTTGGCAACACTACAATTGAATCCTTCAGTACAGGTTATTACAGACTTTGAAATGAACGATATTGAATTAGTTCATTATGAACACCACGATGCTATTACAGCACCAATGGCTGTTTAAACTACTAAAACTTCAATAACCCCAAAGCCCTGTGAGTTACCTTGCAGGGCTTTTCCAATTACTGCACCTGCACTTATTGACTTAGCGGCAGCAGCATATCCAGGATGTGCACTAGTTACTAGTAGGTCACCTTTCTCAATAAAGCCCACAACTTTGCAAGGAACACGGCCTTTTAAGGCAATATAAGGGTGAGTTTCATCACTTCCAGCGTCAGAATTCATCATATATGCAGGGTTTTTAGACACTATGCCCGCTACTCTTGTATCAGCAAATTGATCAGTAACAGTAACTTCTTTTGTGCCGCCAATTACTAATACAGTTCCAACTTCGTACTCAGTGTCGGCTTCATAACGCTCGGCTAAGTCAGCATAGTATGCCGCAGTAGCAGTAGCATTTAACACTCCTGTACTTGGTTCATAAGAAAAAGTAGAAGTTGTTAATAACGATGTTGCACCTAAAGTTGTTCCAGCAAACGGAATGAAACACGTATTAAAATTGGTAGTAGTAGTTAATTCAACTGTTACAGTAGCTAATGACTCAGCCGAGGTTCCCCAAAAGTAATATCCAGAATCAATACTAGACCCTGGAACTAAAATGGTTGAATTACTAGGAACAGTAGTAGATGTGTTTGCACCCCTTAATGTAATTCCACGTTGTATTGAATTAAAATAGGGTGCATAATCTGACCCCATAACACTATCAGGCGTGTATGAGGGCACTGCTGGATTAGAAAAAACAACCATTGGCTCAAGACCAGATGACCCTTGCAAGCTACCAACTATTGCTGGATATTGTTGATTGCCAGTGTTACTATCACTTGTAATTCGGCCAATAGTCCAAGAAGCATACGTACTGGCACTGTATGGACCAATAGTAATATACGAAGATCCGTCGTATGCAATTAAACTAGATAAATTTGAATCCCAAAACAAATCACCTTCAGTAGGGGTTAAATTTACAGTAGATGTAGATCCTACTGATATACTACCTACACCTTTCCAATTTAATCCATTGCTAGAAATATTCAATTGTTGAGTTGATGTGTTGAACCACAACTGTCCCGAAATTGGGTTAGATGGTGATGAACTATTGGCAAAGTTTTCTAATAACTTTACAAAATTTTCTTCAATAGCTTGCCCGTACCCAGTAAAATTTTTGCCCAAAAATGTTAAACTGTAGGCATTATTAACCGTAGCATCTTCAACTGTAGTAAGCAGTGTTCCGTTAGTTTTGTTTAAGATATATGGCATATTGTTTATTATTGATATAATGGTACATAGTAATTGGCACCACCAACTACCATTTTCAACCACTTTGCAGGTGTTGATGTATTGGTAGGTGTGCCGGTAGTTGATGCAGTATGTATAGTACCACCCACAGTAACATCTCCCGTAGTTTGTATTCCGCCAAATATGTTCAATCCTTGAACAATATTGGTAGTAATTTGGCCAGAAGCAGTTAGGTACAATTGAGTAGCATCAGCATTAGCGACAAAACTACTATCACTTAATACACCAACAGCAGATGATGGATCTACATTGAATAGTAATGTTACATTAGGATGACTAACATTGGAAGTGTCAATAATGGTAACTGTTGGATTGACCCACCCCACAGTATCTGCTACTGGGAAGGATGATAATGATATAGTCCCGTTAGGACTAAAGAAATTTAATACAGCCCTTGCACTATCGTACCAAAAATCTCCAAGACTTGGCGCAATAGGGTATGTATCGGATATTGTAGCAGCCCCGATATTTTTAAAAGCATTATCGTAAATTTTTAACTGCCCAGTTAAAGTATCGTACCAAAGTTCACCTTGAATTGGGTAAGTTGGCGGTGAGTCCTTTGCAGAATTGGACAATAATGTTACAAGATTTTCATTGTAATATTGACCATATCCAGTAAAGTCCCTACCAAGAAGAGTTACACTGGTTGCAGTACTATTAATTGAACCGTCTGCTACCCTTGTTAGAAATTCCCCGTTAGTTTTTAAAATAGTATAAGCCATAAAATATCAAACCCTCACACTTAAACTTTGTACACGAATTGTATAATCAATTTGAATCATACGATTTAAACTTTTTTGTACAGGATGAAAAATAACGTGGGTTAGTAAGGGACCTGTTCCAGGACCGTCGGGACTGTATGCACGCAGTCCTAATTCATCAAAAACATATGTACCATCACTGTTAGTAGCATTATCAAATGCTTGCTGACCGCCTGGTTCGCCAAAATCTAATAAACAACTAACTAATATATCACTATAAAATGCACCAGCTACGTGACGAACTTCCATAAAATTTCGAGAAGGATCTAAATCATATACTTGTTTTGCATCAACTACTTTGTAATAAGTTTGATTATAAAGTGCTGCGGTGGCGCCAATGACATTTGGTGTCAAATACGTAATAATACCCGTATTATCAACTCTAGTCCCGCCATTACCAAATGACATATTTTCAATCATTCCGCGGCCTTGATTACTTACACCCTGGGCAAGGCTCAAACTAAAATTTTCATAATTGATAGCATTATCCTTGTCAATAAAAATTTCACCGGTAGTGGGATCAGAGATCTTAATGTGTCCTTTAAGTAGGATATTGCCTTGTTCATTGGGTTTGTTGTCTGTTGGTTTCATAACGATATTTATGCTGTTAAAAGATTAGGATCTATTCTACAGTTTATTTTCCTCCGTAGAAGTAGCTATTTGGCAATTTGCCAGGTGAATCTTGTAGGAATGTAGCAATAGTTCCCGTACTATTTAATAAAGAAACAGTACTAGTATTTGATATAACATCATTCCAACTTTGTGACATAGAATACTGTTTTTTGACTAATGTCAATTGAACATTATCTTGAATAGGCACGTTTAATTTTACCGAGTATTGGGGGCTAGTACCAATAATAGTAAAATCTGGTGCTACATATCTCAGTCCAGAATCCACATATCCAAATGTAGCCGTTGCAACATATCCAGTCCCAGTTGACCAATATACTATATTTTGTGTCGTATCAAGATAAGTAGTACCAGTAGTTGAATTGTCCAATCCAGTAATGGTCGATGTTGTGCCATTTATTGCTATTTCTGAACGGTTGCCTACATAGACCCAAACTTGATTAGTTGCAGTAATCAAATAAGCAGTGCCAAGAGCAATAGTACTAGTTGTTGGAAGTTGAGCGACAGTAGCAGTAGTGCCAACAATTTGATTTTCTAAAATGCTATCATAATTTACAGTAGTATCATGATAATAGTGTCCATTTTTCTTTAATAATTGACCACCATAATATATTTCTAATTGATCTTTTGGTAAAATGCTAGATGTGGAAACAGTATACACTATTGAAGATCCGGATGTAGAATATTTAATTTTGCCCGTTGTAATATCAATTGGAAATTTACCCGGAGTTGTCATTAATATAATACCATCACTTGTTATTGTTGTAGATGTATTTGGATACGTGATGAGGCTACTTACTGTATTAATTGAATATGTATTAGTTGAAACATTGGTAAAAGTATTTTGTACTAATACTGAATCAGAATATGAAATAGTTTGATAACTTCCTTGATCAATAACAATTGTGCCCGCTATTAAATGATCAGATGGGCTAGTTCCCAATGTTGCGCGGCGCAGGTGTGTTAGCGTGTTACTATCGGATATAGTAAAAAACTCAATACGCTCGCCGTCAACAAGTATCACACCTGGAATATTTTGATTTACATCTGGCGGTGTCAGTACTGATGCATCGGCTACACAAATTTCAGTATGAGTAAATGCTAGAGGTTTTGTTAGATATGTTGAATTTCTATCAGATAATCTAGTAAAAGAAGATCCACCTAATAAATCTTTAAATTGTCTATATGCTAACACGTTGCTTGCCGATTTATTATTTCCAAAACTCATTATAATTACAGTTTGATTTGAAGTCACCGGGTATTGATCGCTAAGTTTAACAGTGATATTATCATCTAATACTTGATAATCAATTCCGCTAGTCAGTGCAGTTACAGTTGAGGAAGTTGCAATAGTTACCCATACATAATTGACATTTAAAACTGGGCGTGACATTTTATAAGTTCCAGCAGGGTTACCTAAAAACTTTTGAGTTTCTAATAATAAACTATCTTGATTTGAAAATGTTATAACTTTTAATTTATCTAAAGGATGCGGTTGTGTTATATTAGATGTTAGATATAATTTTCCTGAATTATCAATAACATAATCATATGTATAATTATTGGAAGATGCTCTAGTAATATCAGAGTTATTAAATGCTTCAACAGAAACTGTATCACCAACATTAAGCGTAACACTGTTAGAAATTACTATCTGGTTACCACTAAATGTATATGAGGATGTTGTTAATATACTGCCATTCAAATATACATTTGTATTGGTATTTGATGTATTAAATGTTACACCAGATGCCGCTAATACTACACGGTATGATTTAATGCTTGGATCAATTACTGTGTAATATGAAACATCAGGTGGGAGCAATCTTCTTTTAATACCGTTACTATAGATGTATTCTACAATAACTTGAGTACTGGGCGATCCAGAAGTACTATTAGATACAAAATTAGTTAATGTATATACGGAAGATACTACAGGGAATACTTGTTCTTGAATCACATTAAATTTATCTTGTGATGATGCAAAGAACCAGGCTTGAACAGCGTATTGTTTATCAAGCTGAAGATTTTTTACAGTTGCGGCAGCTCGGTTACTGGTAGTACTTGCAGAATTTAAAGAATAATAAATGTTATTTCCAGAATCTATCTGTGTAATTGGCGCACCATTGACAGTGACATATGAATGTGTGATATCATGAATATTTGCCAAACTTACAATACTCTTAGTTTGAGTGTTAGCAGCATATGCAATTCCGTTATCAATTAAACCATTTCCATTTGTTGAACTGTCGCCAACACCAATAATCGTATAACCTAACAATCCATTTGAAAATTGTGCAGGGATAGAAATAGTGGACTTATACCAATCAATAGAAAATTGTGCACTATTTGTAAAAGGCGAATCAGTGTAATCAAATTCAATACCATTGAAATTTACAAATATACTATCAATTGTTGTTGGTAATATACTTAAACCATATGTGGTAGAATTGATAATTTCAGTAACAACAGTTTGAGTACTGCCAGTTTTGGTAGTAGGTTGAATAACAGTAGTTTTAATAGTAGATGTGGATTTTGATGCATTAACATTGAACGACCCACTTATTATTGTAGGTGATACTAATTTGTTGGATTTGGTATAAACATCTATGCCCAATGTATCAATAGTAAAACCTGGGATAAGTTCTTCAGGGCCATATGCAGAACTGGTTGTTACAAATCCGTATTCGCCATTGATTGTTAAATCAGTAGGATTAATACCCAAAGCATTGATTAATTTTCCATTATAAAAAAGACCAGCATCAATAGATGTATCTGCAACTGTACCACCAAATCTATTTCCAAAATTAGTTCCCTCATATTGACCGCCAATGGATTTTCTAGGATCAGTAACGCCGTCCATTAATAAATTTAAATCATTACCAGGCATTCCTGGTGTTGGGTCGTAAAAATTAATAATGCGATCCGTTGCATCCATTAACTCAATACTCTTATTATAAGTTATCATAATTCGAGAATTTTGAGATGGCGATTGATTTAAAAATTTTAAATTACTGAATTGTTTTTGGTAACCATTAGATTTAGCACTATAATATCTTACTGTATAATCAGATTGTAAAACATACGTGTCATCAATAGTTACAGTTAGTTGTGATTTATTAGGATGTGCTACCCAGCTCAATACGAATTCCCTGGTACCACCATCACCAATAAACGTGTCAGTTACAGGTAATGTACCAATAGTGGGCATAGTGGATACACGATCAAACAAAATACTGCCAGTAACTGCACGGAACGGTACAATTATTTGATCAGTACCAGTGTAAATACCTTCAAAATCAGTTAATGATGTATTAATAGTATCGGTGGAAGAATACTCAGTTGTGAATTCTCTTATTTGCGTATGATAAGGTTTGACTTCATTTAAGTAATTTTCGTAAAACGCATTGTCTTGTAATTTATAAACAGCTGGTTGGTTTAATTCGCCTGCATAGTTTATTGCACTAATAAAGGAGGTTTTAAATGCCCAATCAATAGTTTGGGTTTCAGTAAACGCATATTTTATTGCTTTAAAGAATAACAAATTCCAATTAGATTTTAAATCATTAATGAATATATCATCTTTTAATGCCTGCAGGATTTGCTGAAGTTCGTAATCAGGAGTCCTATTCCAAGCTGTTTGATCAAATGAATATGTCTCATCCCAGCCATATGGGGAATCCCATAAGTCTTTAGATAACTGAATAGTTCCGTTTTGAATATAAACTAAATCAAAATCATTATTAAAATTTCCAATCGTATTAACTTTTTCAACAATGATATAATTTCCATCTCCCCTATTGTTAACTTTGACATATTGGCCAGCAACTAACGATAGCAACGATAATTCATATGTATTGGCCACTGTGGCAGACAAAATTTTATATTGATCATAATCAGAACTTACCCAATCTGTGTAATTCCAATACAATGTAGTATTAAAAGTTTGAGTTTGATATCTAACCCATTGTTGTATATTAGAATTATATTTGAATACTGTCCAACTACCATCGTAAGTGTTATCTGATAAAACAGTAACAATCATTCCATCTGTAGGAATAATCATATCCAATGCATTGTTATCTTCAACTACGTTATATGATGTGGGAGCCAATTGTTGAGAATTTAATCGATCAAAATTGTAATTTCCTGTTATTTGAAGATTAATTAATACACTATTGGCAAATTCAACTATTGTTCTCACGGCCTGCAACCGATCATTAAACAATGTTTGTTGTGGCCTAAAACCAATGCCAAATTTTTCTCTAGAAGATAGTGTAGGATCTGGAACAGGTGCACCAGCATTGGTAGAAGTGCTAATGGTATGTCCTAAAAGACTTTCTATCATTTTTCTTTCTAAAATGGGTGGCGGGACGGAATCGTGAGATCCTTCTTGCATTAATACCCATTCAGTATGGCGGGGGATTTTACTGTTAGCAGTATCAAGAGAAATATTTAAACTGATATTATCAGATACTAATTGTGTTGCAACATTGCCAAGCATCAAAGCATTTGAACTTATAATTGCTGCGTATTGAACTCCTGCTGCTGCTGGATTAAAAATTATATTAGCCACAGATTGTGCACTAATTCTTCGATTTTTAACATTGGGCACTACAACTTTATTAAGGACCCAATAGTAATAATAATTGGTAAATGATCCAGTTACAGTGTCGTAAACTTGACTAACACTCACGGTGCTATTATCAACAAATTTTGGCTGTCCGCTAATTCCAGATGTTAAGCCAGAATTAGTATCTGCTTGAGCTGCCCACTCGCTAGGCAATAACTGTGATCCCACCCATTCATATACATCAATACTAGCACCTGGGAATAATTTACCCCATTTATTTCTACGATATTCTAAATCGCCTTGCTCATACCAGATAAATTTAGCAGTACTTAAATCCCACCATAATTCTCCCACGTGGTCATCCAACCAACTAGTATTGACGTTCACATTAACGGTACTAGTGCCAGTACTATAGATTGCAGGATCAGTGGCTGTTTTATAAGTTAATTCTTCTTCAGCAATACCAAGTATTTTACCTTTTAGTGGATCATGATAATCATAATAATTAACTATACTATCAGTAATAGTATCAATTAATTTAATTTCTCTAATAGTATCCAGTACTACTAAATCATCTTGTACTCTTAACGGATTCCATCCTGTATACGTAGAATTAATTTGATTAAATTGATGAACACTACTAGACCCGTTACTAGTAATTGCTGGTGCACCAACTAATACCACCCCAGTATCAACGGCCACGCTTGTTCCATAATCAGTTCCTTGAACAGTAGTAATATCACTAGATGTCAATTCATTTGCATACACGTAACGATGGGCTCGCCTTTCATATAGATAAACTGAACCAGATCCTGGTTCATCGGCAGTAAAATAAGTAGTCTTCTTATCAAATGTGGTACTACCTTTATCAAATGTAGTTAGAGTTGTTGATGCGGTGCCCAATGAACTAATTATTAAAATATCAGTTTCAGCATTGAAATCCATTGCATATCCAAAATGCAAACTGCCACCATATATGTTTGTATTAACTGGATTATATAAAATCTGATCTAATATATATGTACTATTAGTCAATGTATATACTGCAACCGCACCTAAACTATTATTAGCATTGATATAATTTGGAGCACTAATAGCCAAATAATTGCCACTAGTACTCATTGCCATTGAATGACCAAACCCACTACCAGAACCAAATGGACTTGTGATTAGTTCATAATTTGATGTCCAAACAGTGCCACTATTGTTGTCAAATCCAGGAGCACCAATTGCATAGATACTAGCATTGTCAGAACCAACGATAGAATGCCCCCATCGGGTAGATGTTGATAACCAAAGTGTACCCGAAGTTGAAGCGGTTACAGTTTTTGGTTGATTAATTTGTATCGTATTAGTGGCAGTAATTGTATATGAATATACGCTTCCTCCATTTTCTGGAGCACCAATTAATACTAGCTTGGTACTGGTATTTCTTTGAACAAATATACTAGATCCAAACCTGCCATATGTATTACTAGGATTGTCAATAGTAATTTCTGGTTGTTGTTGTAAAGAATTGGCATTAATACTACTAATTTTAATAGTACCACTAGAATTGTAAGCACCTGGTGCTCCAGCAAATATTAATCCATAGGTAGTGAGATTAAATTCAATATCGTCATAAATTACACTGTATCCAAATTCTGTATTGGGTAACGGTGTATTTGATAATGGATAGTTTAATAGGAATTGTAGATTGTTACCATTTTTAGTGTACAATGATACCCTACCAGAATTTCCAGAAGTATCGTTGTAAGTAGGAAGTCCTGCCACTACTACATTATTTCCTTTTCGTTTGCTTATACTATATCCCAATGCTTGGTTAGAAGATAATGCAGAAGTAGTTCCAAAACTATTGACTTTGGTTTTATAATAATTATTTACTTTTTCGTAAACTGCCCATCCGTTGTTATCTGTTAGATTACCAGAATCAATCCAAATAGTTGTTCCTGGAGGATACTGGAATAATTCTTGATCTGAGGGCATATTATCATATGATGAAAATCTAGAACTTTTAAATGTAAACAATGTTCCTGGAGTTGTTGGAAATATAAAATTGACAGACGATAATGAACTAGACACTGTAAATTGAGTGTTACCAATAACTGATACAACTTGATATATGCCATTAACTGAACTATCAATATTAGTTATGGATACTAGATCAGTTGCTTTTAATCCGTGAGACCCAGCAGTAGTAAAGATGATAGAACTGTATGCAACTTCAACGGCCACATTGGTAATTCCAGCAGGGACAAATGCATATCTATATATATCCCAATCACCTGTATTAGTAGAACTTACCCAAACTGTATCGCCAACATTCAATGCAGTATTATTGGCCAATGTAATTAAACTATTGGTATTGAATGCTGTATTAGTAACGTCATCCAATTGTGCATATCCTGCATTTAATAATTTAAACGAACTAGCACTGGAACTTGTGGTGACAAAACTTGGCAATGTACCTTTTCCAATAGTCAATTTGTCAGGTGTTACATAATAAACTAAATCTTTAAATAATTCAGGTACGGTGTTAACGAAACTGATAATCTGAGGATTTTCTGCAAACTTACCTTCAACTAGAGGAGTTTCAAATTCTTTATAAGTAGTGAATGACCCGTATTGTCCAACACGGAACGCCCATTCTTCATTAAAATCAATTTTACTGTTTAAATTATTAATGCTAGCCTTGGATAATTTATTGATAGGATTTTTAGTGCCTTTCTCTTTAATGTATCCTTGATAGAATTTATATTGACTAATAGGATCAGTAAAGATATTGTTTAAGTAGTCGCGAGGAACATAACCAGTTAACTGTTGGGCAGTACGTTGTTGAGCAGCATCAAAACTGTCAATGTCTAAACTATAGAAATCGTTAAATGCACGAATTTTATAATCAAAGTTAGGAATTAATCCTGCAACAGGCTTTGATCCCAACAAAGTCCATTTGGTATGATCAAATATCTTACTACCTTCTAAACTCATCTTGGCACTATAGAATTGACCATTAAACTGTACAACATCACTAGCCGTGTAATAGGTATTAGGGGCCCAAGTTACAATTTTAGCTTGGTCATAAACAAAGCCTGGTGCAAAAAAGTCACCGTTCCAGTTAGCAGTTCTAAATCCCACTAATTTCATACGGTGTTGGCGCTGACCTGTTTCAATATCATAAATCACATCACTATATGCTGTAGTGTTGTCAAATATCATTCCGTGTTCTTTTTGTACTGAATTCAATCGCGCATAGTAAATTCCGTCACCAGTATTAATAGTATTAATTGTGAACTGGCCACTTTCTCTAGCAATGAACAAATTCTTTTTAGGAAACGGTGTACCATCTGAACGATATATGCTGTAATCATAAAAACTATCAAAAACATTGTCAACAACTGAATCACTGTATTGATAAGTCAACTGATCAGCAAATGGACTGATGGAAATAATACTGTTGTTGATCCAATTTTGTGTGCTCCAGTACAAGAATTCGCGAGCACTTAAATTCCAATCCACTACTGAGTTTAATGTAGTATTGAATTCGTTAAAAACAAATCCTTGATCTGCTAACCAAGCCCCGTACCCTATAATAAGATCATAAACTTCTTGTATGGTGTTGTATGTTTGGCCATAAGGTGCATAACTTGGTGTTGAGTTAAATTTAGATGCAGTTTGCACAGTTGCACCGCCAGTTGTTGGTAATACGGTTAGTAATTGATACAGGCTTGAATTAAATGCAGTTTCTGCTTGATGGCTTACTTGTACTCTATAGTAATTGTTACCATAACGAACAATTTGCCCTTGTTGGTAAAATACAGTTGTTGGAGCAGACACAGCGGATGTTATGTCAGCAGAAGTTAATCCACGTGAGCCAACTGTGGCAGCAGGTGCCCAATTAACATATTCTGCACTAACGCCACCAACAGTAATAGTAGGTGTATTAGCATTTCTTATAGGAGTATAGTATGTAAAATATGGATCTTGTCGATCGTATCCAGTAACTACAAATGCGCCGTTAATACGTTGAATAATCAATCCGCTAATGCCAATGCTTCGAATAGGATTGCTGGTATTCAAAATTAATTTATAATTTTGTTTAGGTAATATGGCACCGGCATCCATAGTAGTTGGCTCGTATGCATCAAGTATAATTTGTAGGGTATCTGGATTTACAAATCCACCAACTTTGTGAAATAATTGAAAATTAACGTATGTCAAATCTTGACGTAAATCTGCAATATAATTTTTTGTACGCTGTTGACCAATTTCACTAACAAAAACACTATAGCCAGTTGTTGCAATTCCATTCTCACCGTGAATTGGCATAGATGCCAATTGTGGCAAAGTATGGTTAGCACCATAACTCCATTGACCAGCGAGATCAACATTCATATTGAATGGATCATACATTAGGGTGCAGTAATTTGCAGGACGAGTTAATGCTAATAATCGTTGGACAACAAATGGCCAAAAACTACTACGACGCCATACCGTTTCAGCAGGACCTTGATCTCCAATAATCCAGCTTTGTCTAATGTTATACGGGGTAGTATTAACAATTAATGGAACTGTGGTAGGGTCTAATTGATTACCGTTTGAATCTACGGGTAGTATGGAACTCAATCCAGGACGAGCATAGAATTGATTCACAACTCCATTAATTCGACCTGCTTCAATGTCACCCCACATGAGTGTGTTACCAGATGTATAGGGAGCAGGTCCATACAAATCTGTCCACCAAGTAGGTTCAGATACTAATCCTAACATTTCCCAAGGATGTGTTGCGGGACGATCAGTATCATAAAAATATTTAAAAATTGAGCGCCAAGATCCGTTTACTGACACATTTAATAATGTGTTGAGAGATCCTGTATAGTTCCAAGTACGTGGTTCAGCATTGTTAAACGTAGGATTGCTAACGTAATCAATTCCATATATGCCGCTCCAACGAATAAAATCTTGTTCTACAATTTTAGTAATTTCATCAAGACTATAATCAGTATTTCTAAATGCACCTGGAGTAACGCTATTAATATCAAATAGTTCAGGACGATACTTTACTTTAATATTATTGTAAACACGTAGCTCATACTCTAAAATAATTGCATCACGGTAATCGTTAAATGCAACCATAATACTACCATCGTGACCTTGTATAACTTTTGTTGGTGTTACATATGTGTAATCTACATACATTGACGGGACAGATACAGGATACAATCCCAACTTGCTAGGCGTAGGAGGGACAAAACTTCCATTGGTGTTGTTGTACTCGTTAATGGTTAAAACATCGCCCAAAGATAACGCAGTTAACATAACTACCATATTGTCAATTACGTCAAATATATAATCAACGCCGAATGTTAATTGTTTTTCATTTAGGTAAACTAACACACTACGAGTATTAGGAGCAGATAAGTCAAACGTTGAAGATATGGAATAACTAGTTCGTGTTAAGTTGTTTACAGTATAAGTAATAACTTTTTTATCAACGCCAAATGCCAACATATCTGACAAATAATAAGGACTTGTTGAAGTTTTACTGGAGTTGATTATAGTTAAAATTTCATCTAATGCAGATACAGGATCAGTTAGACTGTTGATGTTAGCAGCCTGTGTTAGCAATGAGAATTTAAATTGATTGTATGCATCTGCAGATTTTGTAATAGCATCTATGACACTATTTTCAATTTTGCCTTCAAACATCATAGCAAATGCAACGGGATTGTAACTAGCAATTAATCTATTCTTAGCAGCGGCGTGTTCAGTTAAATCTGATAATGTTAAATTTGATAGTCCACTGTTTAATGGATTATTAGTTAAACTTAATGGAACATCGTAATAGCCCGCACTTGTAATTTCAATAGGGGGCGCAGTTCTTGATCCCCAAGTATTAAAATATTCATTGCCAACTTTAAAATAGGTTGCACTTGTTGGGATAGATCTAATAGTTTGATTTGGCTCTGTTACAACAATAGAGCCATTGGCAAAATAATTGTAAAACAATGAATTGGTGATGCCTGTCTTATATCCAAATATTTTATTACCACCCCAATTACTGGTATAATAATTTTTGTTTGAATAACTTTGCCCCAAATCATCAAATAAATCAAACAGTGGTGCCTCATTTAAATGAGTGCGCTGTTGAGAATATACCCAAGCAGTACCGTTAAAGTACCAACTAGTGCCTGCATTAACTGTGCCCTTGGTAACTACCACAGATGAACCAGCGGCGATTTGATTAGATGAAGGCACCAATATTAATGTAGGCGTTCCATTAATGTTTACAATATCTACAGAATAAATTGTACTACTTACTACTGGATTTTTGTCAGCAGAAAATATGATGCGTTGACCGTATTCTAATGCAATGCCATCAATTTGTATAGAAGATTCATTAATAGTTGCAAATGAAGTAGATCCTTCAATTGTTGTAAATGCATCAACTGTTGTTGTATCAATTATATCAACAGAGCCAATAGATATAGACCCAAAGTTAAACAATTGAATATCTGCGTTGAATTCAACAATGGGGGATTTTGCACGGTGCTTAGTAGGATATGTAATTGGTCGACCATTTGCTAACTCGCTAGATTCAATTACATTAGAACTGAACCAGCGATTATACCTTGACCAAGGATTTGAATCTTTGCTAGATCTATTAATTGTTACATACTCAGGCACAAACGGAAGTCGGCCAGGCCATATACTAAATCCATATGTATCAAAAGTTTCATCTGCAGGGGCTGCTACTGATTCGGGAGTGATTAAAGAATTTAGTGGCAACAATGTAATTGACGTGCCAGTACCTTCTACAATAAATTCTTGATATTTGTATGCAGGTGATACATTATGTCCACTAAAACTAATCAACATACCATTTAACAAAGAAAATGTAGCAGTAGAGTTAGTAACAGTAAATGTATAAGATGTATTCCCAATAATATCATTATCAACATCAATGTTATCAGAGGAGATATCAATTAATGCCGGACCAGTTGGCAACCAATAGTAATTTTGATAGTTGGTTAATTTATCCCAATCAATTTTAGGATCAAAAGAATAAACATCACTTCTAAATAGTCTGTCAAAATTATCAGCAATGCCGCCCTTAATTGTAATTTCGTTTGCTAAATCATCAATTGATACAACAGTAGTCACATTTAAATTTTTGTCGTATGCAATTAATGCAGGTTCCAATTGATACGCTTGCCTTAAATCGCTGGATTCTTTTATATAAGTATCGCCCAATTTCCAAGTTGGTAATTTTGAAATATCAACATAGGTAGAAGTACTAGTAATATAATTATTTTTAGTAGTAAGAATATACGTTTGAGTATTGGAAATTAAAATACCTTGTTTTGCAAACGGGTCAAAACTTCCTGGTCCAGAATAATACCATTTGCCCCCATTTTGTGTGCTATAAAACACGTGACTAGTATTATTTGGAACACTCTGGGAAGGAAGAATAAGAGGAGTAGTGGGTGGTATGCTGTTTTGTGGGTTAGCAATTCCAAACACTGCCCCAATATCATTAGTGCCCAATCCGTGAACAGTACTTGGGATCATCTCGTAAATGTTTTCTACATATTGGTTAACACCGTCAGAGTACAATGTACATTCGTAATCATATGCAGGAATAACGGGAGTTTGATTTCTCTGGATATAATGCGATCCTTGAAAACGCATTCTAAAATATTTAAAATTTCCAATAGACCCAGTAGCATACCTAATTCCTGGAGTTTCGCCAGTCGATAATGGCTGACCAGACGGACCGTAACCTTCCCATAAATCAGTATATTCTACATATATAGCAGGATACTTTAGTGCTCCAACTGTTAAAGGTGTATACTTTACGTCGCCACCTCCAAATGTCAAATACCCGTTAGTACCAATATATACTTGATTATATATTGTACCAAACATATTCCAATCAAACCCCAAATTATATGGTCCTTGGAAAGCATCGTCAGCATTAAATTGTGCAATTTGTGAAAATTGCCCCTCTTTTCTAGGTGCAACTAATTCTGTTGAAAAATAAGTTCCAGCAATATCTGCTGGTTTAAGCAATGCAACTAATTCATACGAAGAAGTCGTAACAGTTTGAGTAGTAACAACAGATATTACAGGCGGCTCGTATCCAATATAAGAATTCAATTTCTCCAATTGTGGAGGTTGAATCAATTGATCAATCGTACTTGCTAAAAACTTAGAGTTTTTACTAGTTTGAAGATATGAGGGTAGTAAATTTACTGTTTGAATTGTAGCAGTTGACATTATTATTTTCCAGCACTAATATTTAATTGTGCGGCAGTTGCAGCAGAAATAACTTGTATGTTATCTGCCGTAGCACCACTTATGAAAATTTCATTGCTTTGGCAAGTTACTTCGTACAAATTACCAAATCCACTGCTGGCTGGAACAATTACAAAGTTAGTAATATTGGGCGTTAGTAAATTCATTATGTATGTTGACAGCTCGCTAAAATAGAAACTTTTTCCAAAATCCCAATTACTCAATATAAAGAAATTATTAATACCGTTTAATATTTGATTGGTAATATCAGTGTTACTTAAAATGGTGTTGTTACTTACAACTGCTTTAAAAGTTGCTTGTAAATTCTTGTCAGCAGTGGGGCCAAATAAAATTTTATACTGAGCAGGTTGATATATAATTTGATCACTTACTGCTTTGATAGGTTCCAAATCTGCTGCGTAATTACTTTCAAGAGCAAAACTAGTTGGTGGTATTGGTTTAGATCCAACCCCAGTTAGTAGCCAAGTTCTAAATGCATTATCATAATCTGTTGTTAACATATAAACATCAATAATATTGCTCTTGGCAGGATCAATTCTAACTTCTTTACTTGGATTGTGTTGATATTGGAATTTTAATCCACTGCGGCCTGGATATGTATTACCGTTAATAACAACAGTACTGCCAGTGCCAACAATATTATTAAATGCATCTGGATGAGCAATTTGGCTAAACTTACTACTATCCAAATGATTATAAGGGCTCACAAACACAATGGAAGGATCCACATACCCATCTGCTTCAACATCAGCAGAATCAATTTGCCAAGTGTAGTCAATGCCCATAGGCCCATTATTAGGATACAAACTACTAGGGTTTGAATTTACTGATAATACCGTAATTTTATCTTTGACTACCACATTGTTAACATAATCAAAATTTGTATTGGAAGTGTCTACATAAAATCCAGTCTCATTGGCACTTTGAAAAATATATTGAGTATTTTTCACAGATACAGAATAGGATTGATTTGATGGTTCCCACGTAAACAATACTAACCAACTGGCGTCTAATTGTTTATTTGTACCGTCGCCCTCGTAGGTAAAAATATTACCAGCAACTGCTTGACTATTAAGATTTGAATTTTGAATTATAATCCAAGAACGTAGTGTTGAATCAAATCTCAGCCCAAAAGTCTGTTGATTAGCACATAGGTTAACTATGCTAGATTCAAAATTATAATTTAAAATGTTGCTAAAAGGTGGAATAATTTCTACAGGTACTGCGCCATTAGGAACTGAATTGGTGAGTACAATGGGGCCAGAGCCGTCGTTTAATGCCCCAAGGCCGTTATTAGAACCAGAACCAATTACCTGTTGGACAGTGGACCAAATATAACTTATAGTATTATATGCAGGGACTGTAGTAATAGTACCGTCTGGTAAGAAGTACTGAGTTGCTCCGTTTACTGTTTTTGGAGCAGTAAATTTGATTAATGTCCCAGGGCCAATATAATATAAAGAATTAGGCAATGAAGAATATTCTGTCCCCACTGCACTTGGCGCGCCAGCTAGGTTAACAAAATATCCTTGACTTTGGCTAGAAATAGTTTTAACAGTTGTCCAAATAAAATTTAAATCAGATGTAACTGGGGCGTATTTTCTAAAAATATCCAAATAGTATGATTTTAATTCAGGACTGCTAATATATGGTTCTAATTTAGTTTTAACTGCGGCCCAAATATCATTTATTGTATTAAATCTAAATGTAAATCCGTGTGTAGTTGTATTCTTTGCTAAAATACCATCGTCACAAAAAATGTTTGTACTAGAATATTTTCCGCTGACATCACTTAAATCAAAATATTTGCTAATACCGCTACTGATTCTATTAACACTTTTAATTTTAACCACGTTACTGGTATAAGTTAGCGGAGCAATATTATAATCTTCAGCGGTAATCATACGATTTTGCGTATAATATTGCTGAGGTGCATTTTGTCTAATGCTGGCAATTGATTCGGTGCCAGCACTATTACTGACGGTATATTCTAAACTTAATATTAATGTTAAAGATTGATTCAATCCAGATTTGTCAACATATGGTATAGATACAACTACACTGGCCATTTGATTGGGTTTAATGGTATAAGTTAATCCATTACTTTGGCGATAGAAAAACTGGAACCTACCATTGGGCAAATTACCAAAACTACCATCTGCAAAGTTTAAATCAACTTGATCATTGGCCCGTGTAGTAACACTATATACATTACGCAAATTTTGATTTAAACTATTATAGATAACATTATTTCCAGCAATACTTGGTGCTTGAGACCATAGAGAAGTATATCTAAAATTAGAAGACAACTGCCACAACCAAGTATCAGTGTTATTAATACCGTCAACATTGATGCCAACAACTTCGTTAGGTACAGGATTGGTTATGTTAAATCCGCTGGCCGACATTGACCCCTGTTTGAATAACGCAAAAAATCCAGTGTTAGCACTGCCTGCACCTTGATTATCATCCTGATACAGCATTTTAAAATTAGTGCCAGGAATTGGCGTATCTTCATAGACATAATTTTGTCCCTGGAACGTAGCAGGAACTATTTCAAAGTTCATACTGGTTCCATTAATATTCTTTGAAAAACTGTAAATTGGAACGTCTGTATTAGAACTGTTAACAACATACTGCTGAGTAACAATGCCGCCAATAACCGCAGATGCTGACGGTGTTCCATAGGTCATACCGCCTGGCATTGCAGAATTGATAATTGATAAAAATTGTTGATACCAATTGGGATTTGTAGCATCATTCCAAGAAATAGTGGTATTAGATAAGTTAACACCTGTGGAATCAAATACATTAGCAGTAGTTGAAATAGAGGATACCTTTAATAAACCACTAGCTGGTATATTTCTCTTGGGTTTGTAACTAATTAAGTTTGCTAGATTTAGTATGCTATCACGACGTTGTGCAGTTGATATAAAATTTTCACGGGCATTTAAATCAATACGGAAACTTAAATTCTGTCCAATGTATGCAATCAATTCAACTAGTGCAATATACTCACTACTTTCAATAAAGTCATTGAAATCTTCGGGATAGTTTTCTTTTAGATAAGAAATTAATACACGACGAATTGTATTAAAGTCATAACTCTGAAGTTCTGCGTAAGGGAAAGACTGATAAATTTTTACCCAGTCTTGAGTTATAAGTAGTTTTGAATTTGTTGCTGGAATAGTCATATTATTTTATCTATACCGTATTTATTACGGCTATAAACCGTGTACATTATTGTACTGAAAGGCCAACTTGCTGATCAAAAGTCAATGACATATTTGTGGATTGATCGCTTCCAACTAGTTGTATGGTTAATTCAATTAAAAATCCAGCAGTGAAATCAGTAACTTTGATTAGGGTTGGGACTATTCTAGGATCACTATTACAAATTGTCGTTAGGTCTTGTTCAATAATATCATGAATCTCGTCAGTTAACGGCTCCATTATAATATCCCAAATTATTGAACCAAATGCAGGATTCATTAATCGTTCGCCCTTGCGAGTATTAAATTGATTGATTAGATCTTGTTTGATCAAATCTAAATCATATAATTTGGAATTGGTGTTGGCGATATCCACACTGCTAAAACCTACATAAAAATGACCAGTTTTAGGAGGTTGTTTGTATACTGCACGGGCGTTGGTAATTTCGATTGATTTGTATGCCATAATGTATTTATTAGGTTATGCAAGCGCGATTCCGCCGGCCTGTTTATATAACGCTAATGCTGTTCCAATATCTTTTGGATGCTGATTATACGGACTACCTGGTAAACTTGCCCATATTCTATTACATTTATTGACAGCACTCGTAAAATTTCCAGTTTCAATATCATCAATTGCACGGCGACGCTTCAGCAAATATAAACAGGCTTTGTCTTGACTCAATGGGGTGAAGTCTGGGAGATTTAATGCTGCTTGGCATTCTTTCCAAGTTGAATATAAGAACGCATACGCACCTGCGGCAGTTGATATGACTGGCTTACCACTAATTGGTGCAACTATAGGAAGGTTTGGATGATCTTTCCATTGATATGCCTTGTTAGGTTGTCCATCAAAAGATTTATCATATTTGTTTGTTGATACATATGTCGGACTTTCAGGATCAAAAGTTGCCCCAGTCCACATTGTCCTATATCCTAGTGGGCCACTAGTGCCTTCACAACTACGAATCATCCACAAAAATGCTGACAAATTATCAATTTTGGTATCTCCAGTTGACGTTGGTGGATTACCTTGAACATTGGGCGCTTTTGAGTAATCTATAGATGATGCGACGCCCGGTCTAGAAGTTGTACCAAATCCACTACGATTGGTCACATCAGTTGCAGCAGCACTAAACTGAACAGGGTTAATATTTTCATGCTGGCTCCAAGGCTCGTGCATTGGTACACGATTCATTATAGAATCAATATTTTTACCCTTGTAAAAATTACTGTTAGTCCAAGGATAGTCCACAGATGTTCCTGGCAATTCTTGTGTAGGTATTGCAGAAGCAATAGCAGCAGAAGAGGCTTTGGTACCCTCAGTGCCTGGAGCAGAATTAACACTTATAATTACTGCATTTTGAATAATGTTTTCAGTAGCAAGCACATTGATGTCAGTTGACGCAGTTTGATACATTGTAGTTCCTGCTACCAAATTTAAATCTTGTTGAGATGTTATATATAAACTAGTACCTGACAAATGAACAGGACTAGCCGAATCCATTATTAAAGTGCCTTCTGAATGTATATCAGTGTCACCACTAAATGTTAGTGTGCCGTCTCGACCGGCATTTACAATAAAATTATTAGTGACGTCAACTTGCCAGTCACCGCCAGCAGCAATATTAATGTTCCTACCGGCTTCTAAATTAATATCTCGTTCGGCGCGAAAATTAAAATCTGCTTCACTATGTATACTAACACTATCAGCCGCATATATGTCAATTTTCCCACTGCTAGTCATTTCTAACCAGGCAGTGCCGGCCGCGTTGGCGATATAGATTAAATCTTGACTATTATGTAATAAAATTTGATGGCCAGTTCTAGTTCTTATTCTAACTAATTCGTTATTACCGTTTTCATCACCGTCATCCATGACAAATGTGCTACCACCCAATCTACTAATTGGTATCTCCCTACCCTTGCCAGATCCAACAATTCCTTTTCTGCCATTTAGATCAACTGGGCCAGGTGTGCTAATACCGAATGCTGAATTTGCATAAAAAACATCTTTTGGTATAGGTCGACGAGCGCTACTTGATGTAACACCACGAATGTTATCTAGTAACAGGCCCTGTGCCAATAATCTATCTGCAAATGGATGAATTGGTCTAAGAATTTTATCAACATCTGTATTTTTAAGTTTTTCCGTTTTCTTGTTATATTCCGCAACTGGTAAAATTTTTGTGCCGTATTTGTTGACCTGCTCTGATGTCATATTGGTAAGTTCAGATGCAGCAATGCCTGGTACCATATGATTTTGATTTCGATCAGGCACGCAACCTATCCAATAACATTGATTGTAGTTGTTTGCAACAAATATAACCATAACGGTTGTGCCAACATCTGGCGGCACAAACCACATACCATAACTCTTCTGAACATCATTATAATCTTTGGCATTATTGCCTTCATATCTTACAGATGTTGAACCGTAAAAAGGACTCAAGTAGTGTGCTACAATTCTTGCACCAGGATCATTGATATCAGGTGTTGTGCCTCGGAGCAATACTACTTCGAGGCTTCCCATATGTGTGTTGTCAATTACATTGACCACTTCTGCAAGATATGGTCCAGTACTTTGTTTACTAGTTGGACTGCCTGCTATTAAACTAGAAGGAATTTTTCCAATTGCCATATTTGATTACCTTTAACCTTTTTGTATAATATTAGATAACGGGCCAGTAACTGTAGCCACCTTGGCGGAAATTGCGCCCGTTACTTGATTTTCTGCAGAACGTATTGCACCAGTTATTTGATTTCCTGCAGAATTGACTGTTGTTTGTAAATCTGTTACGGCTGCTTGCACTTGAGCAAATGGATTTTTAAGGCCAGCTGCCAAATTAGCATAATCAATAGTTGCTTTAGATATTGGATTGCCGCCTGCTGTAAATCCTTGATATAATGCTGTTTTATCTTGTGGTGCCTGAGGTGGTTTATTCTCAGAGGAAGTAGGCGTGATTACAACACCATCTGATGAGGTTGCTGGATGTGCAGCAGGCGGAGATGAATCATCTCCACGTACATTTAACGGAGCAACAGTACTACTTAGGCCAACTTTAGATCCAGATTTGATGTAGTCGTCAATTGGAGTAGGTACACGAACATATTGTAGTACTTGAGTAAATGCTCCGTTTTTAAATACGTTGTTTACTTCAATGATTTGAAATATACCACTAAAACCAGTCAGTTGTTTATCAATTACTCCCTTAGCCCCAATATCCCCAGGATTGTAAAAATTCAATTGAACATACACATCGCCAGCTAGTGCTGCGGCTTCGCCGTTGCCTGCATATTGTCCTTGTATACTATTGGGCAATATGTAATTATTAGATCCCCCACTAATAAGAAAATAAGGATCTCCTAAAATAGTTATTTCTCCCTCAACTAATGATGTAGGCGAATCCATTAAATTTTGATGAAATATATTCACGTTTGCTAGTATAGCATCACCTGGTGTGGGCGCTGCTTTTGGATTTTCCTCCAATACATATGGCGGGCTTCTCCAGGGTGCAAATGGAATTGCACGAAGGCCAGCTTTAGTTGGAGCTTTGCTAAAAGGTAATTTTGGATTAGTGTTGCCAGTTGCAGCATCGCCCTGCTGAGAACCAGGTTGTTGATCAGCGCCAAGTGTTGGATTTATTACAGAATAATATGCAAAATTAAGATTAATTTTAAAATCTAATACATCAGTATTCAAACCTGTATAGATATAATCGTATTTTCTTAATACAAGTGGTTTAATATCATCTATACTTGTAATATTATTATATTGGCCTGGTACTCTATGGTAAGCAGTTCGAGTAGGAATAACTTGATAAGTCCAAATGACTGAATGACGTCCAGTTAACCAATTTATTTTATCCTTATCCACTGTTTTTTTCAATACTACTCTAAACAGTTTGGCTTGGCGGGCGGCATTGACAAAACTGTCAATGTTTCCTCCATCGTATGATGCTTTAATTAAATCGGTTATATATTTGCTTTTAAAAATTATAGCTTCAATTTTTTCTTTAGTGGGAATTGATGGATCAGATGGTGAAACAAACAGGCGACGAGGGTCTGTTGCAGCCAGTTGTTCAATTTCCTGTGGTTTCATGCTATCAGTACTAAATGTGGGGTCAAATTCATAGGCTGCAATTTCATTGTCAACATTTTCAGAAACTGTACCATTTTCTGCAATAGTTGGAAATTCTACTTTATAAGTATCCCAATTTGGATTACCAATTTGTATAGCAGCGTTTTTGGCCGCTAGGGTCATTTTTTGCATTAAATCTGTTAATTGTGCCTTAACGTTACTGCCCTCTGGGCTCATAGATGTTTTAGCAGTTTCCTCCTCAGTAATTGCACCATATGCGCTGGGAACTGATTTGCAAATATATTTGGTTCCCTCGTGAGTAATTGTTGTTTGTACGTCAAAAATAGTAATAGGAAAAAACCGAATTGCTGGTTGATTGACTGAAGGATCTATAATTGGTACAGGTTTACCTCCCGTATCATCATCTTTATATCCTATAAAATCTACTGCTAACACAAAGTTGCAATCTAAATAACTGTAATAACCCGCCGCTAGGGCCGATGCCTGTAACGCCTCAAAAAAACCAAATGAACTATAGGGCTCAATAACAGTAAAATTAATTTCGTAACCAATGGCAGTGGTAGTTTGTTGATTACTAGCAATTACTGCTTTGATTTCAACATCGTCAATGAACATATCAAATCTGCCAGAACTATTTTTATTATATTCCTGTATGACTTCACTAGTGGTAACAGGTACATAAGACGTCCCAGTTTCTTTTTCTACGGCCTGTTGGGCTGCGTATACTGCTTTTGATTGATCTATTACAATTTGATTAATAGATTCACCAATGGCTTTGGCCAACTTGGGGTTGTTATCTGCAATAGCGGCTGCTTGGGCAGCTCTTTGTGATTGTAAGACTGCATCAAAAGCAGTTATATCTGCACTTGTTGGCGCATTAAGCACCTTATTTTCAGAGTCTTGAACTACATTGTTTGCTTCGGGCCTATTTTTTCCTTTGGAAGACAACACTACATATTTTAAATCGTCAGTGTTTTCAATTTTGTAATTTGCAAAATTATTAAATTGATCAAAAGTTAGAGATGCAATTGTAAAATTATAATTAAATGATCTATATTTGTTCAATACATTTGTGCCAAGTTTAGCTGGGCCAGCTCCCGATGGTGCCGAATTTTCTTGTAAAAACTTGTCTCTATTACCAATTGCAAGTGCCTGTGCAGCCTTTTCATCTTCAATTCTTTTTTGTTCTTCAGGACCCTGTGGCAAAGTTTTTGCAAGAAGTTGGCGCTGCTGGACACTATCCCTTTTATTCAAATTGGTGTTGGCAACTGCTTGTTGTGCTGCGTCATAAGACATTTTGGATATTTCGAGAGGTGTTGAAGTACCTGGTGGAGTATTATAATAATGTATCTTACCAGATGAATCGGTACTTACGGATAAATTAGGACCAGCCATCTTATATTCCTAAACTTGTTTTCATTAGTGTCAACTGAGGCAAGTAAATCTGAACGCCCACAATCATATCAAATACAGGATCTTGTAGTATTGTTGGATTCCTGGCCGAAAATACCCACCATAATTCAACATCATTGTATAGGTGATAGGCCAATAAGTCGGGTCTAAATTCATAAATTTTAGGAATTGTGTATAGTATATCATCAGTTGAAGTAGGCACAGGTCGATAATTTATAACATCAAGATATCCTAGACCTGCTGATGTGGAATAATATGGACTTTTTGAACTGTATTGAGCCATTATAGAAGACCTCGTTTGCGGGTTTCGCCGCCGAACCATTTGGGAACGGTGGCACTAAGCATCTCTTCCCTACTATACATTATTTTACAATTTACAATGATAGTGCTTTTGATAGGAACTAAAGCCTCACCAAAAACATTATCTTGAGCATTTTTTGATAAGGGGTAGTAATCCACATCAGTTGGTAAATCATGCCTGAAACTTGCAATAGAAACAGGAACATTATCCAACATATAATCACCATAAGCTAATAATCTGCAAATTGGCGGCGGAGCACCTCTCAATTCATCACTAAAACCAAATCTTCCTTTAGTCAAAGCCCGTAATAAATGTATGGTGGATAGCAATGCCAATGCATCTCGATCGTTCTGTACTGTAAAAACACCTTGGATACCAATATCACTGATTGAACTGTTTTTGTAAAAATTAAATGTATAATTACTGTGCAAGGGATTTTGAGAAGAATATTCAGCCTTGTATTCAATGCTAATTTGTGGTGTATAAGGAAATATAATTCCCCGTTGTGCCTTACCAGCATTGGTATCAGAATGTTGATAAGACGTTGGAACTTTTATTCTAACTCGTAAATCTTTTTTTCGATTTGATATTATAAAATTAGTATCGAGATTTTTTGCGGGATTGGCCCCTGCGGATACTTTCCCATCAGCGGTTCCCCCACCGCCCACAATACTATTATTAGTACTAGCAGATTGCGAAAAATTCAACGCTGCTGCATCTCCCAATACTGAATTGGCAAAATTGTCCGCATATGCACCCACTACTGGAGCGTTTTCATATTGTTTGGCAATATATTCTTGATATGCACTGGGTTTGAGAGCCATAAATAATTATTCCTTGATACACTATTTAACCTATAAATAATGTGCTAAGATAATAAGATTTGGTTGACACTTGCCAATTCTGTGCTATACTTAAAGACATAGGGAAAATAAAAACAACAATATGACTACAATATCCATCGCACCATCTGGTAGAAAGGTAAAATACTTAAACAATAAAGACTTGTTAGCAGAAATACATCGTAGCAAATGTTCATTCTCAAGTTTTACTCAGCCAGAATATCAACAACACGATATTATTTTATCCAGTTTAGATAAGATTAACATTAGAACAATAGCAGATGCTAAAAGGGCTCAAGCCAAAAGATTAGGCCTACTGGCATTTGCAGCAGCAAGAGCAAGTGGTGACAAGAAAATCAAACTTGCAGAATGTACAGCAGACTATAAAACAATTGCCAAAACGGATATAGTGATCCGTATTATGACATTTGACCATATACCACTTGCTCCAGGGCGTAAGAAAACTGTTAAAAATACTGCCGACAGTCACGACAAAGTAAACTTTCCTCCTTTCCAACATTGGAAGTTTAATGATCAGGACGAATTGATATGCGTGGGCAAGAGTCATTGGAAAGGTTCAGTAGACAAAGGGCACTTTAGCAAGGATCACGGACGCATTACAGAAAATCTTGGCAAGATGTTTATCAAACTAAGTGAACGATATGCCCAACGTAGTAACTGGCGCGGTTATACTTATGTTGATGAAATGAAAGGACAGGCTATCCTACAACTAAGCCACATTGGATTACAGTTTGATGAATCCAAATCAGAAAATCCATTTGCATATTACACAGCGGCAGTGACCAACTCCTTTACTCGTATTCTTAATATTGAGAAAAAGAGTCAAAATATCCGTGATGACTTGTTAGAAGAAGCAGGCTTGACTCCAAGTTTAACTCGTCAAAACAGTCAAGGGTACGCAGAAGAAATTGCTCGACAGGCAGAACTATATAAAAATATGCGTAGACCTAAGAGCGAAACAGTATCTGAAGAAGAAGAAATAGAAAACGAAGATATTTAATTTGACTTCTGTAATACAGACCGCTATACTTAAAATAGGAGAATTTATTAATGAGCCTATTTAAAAAGGTAGCGGTTTTTACCGACCTTCACGTTGGACTTAAATCCAATTCAACAACACATTTAAGAGATTGTGAAGAATTTGTAGACTGGTTTATCAGCGAGGCTAAAAAAGCCAATTGCGAAACTTGTATTTTTATGGGCGACTGGTCGCACAATAGAAATAGTCTCAACTTATTCACCCTCAATACATCAATTAGCCTATTAGAAAAATTAGGCGCAGCATTTGAACAGTTCTTTTGGTTCCCAGGTAACCACGATCTGTTCTACAAAGACAAGCGTGACATTCATTCCAGTGCCTTTGGTCGGCACATTCCAGGTGTCACAATCGTAGATAGTGTTACAACACTTGATGATGTCACCCTTGTACCTTGGCTAGTGGGCGAGGAATGGAAGAATTTAGGTAAAATCAAAAGCAAATATATGTTTGGGCATTTTGAATTGCCCTTATTCTATATGAATGCTATGGTGCAAATGCCCGATCACGGCGAACTAAGCCCGGGACACTTTGTACATCAGGACTATGTGTTTAGTGGACACTTCCACAAACGTCAAAACAAAGAACGAATTTGGTATATTGGCAATGCCTTCCCGCATAATTTTGCAGATTCGTGGGACGATGACCGTGGTATGATGATTTTAGAATGGGGAGGCGAGCCACAATTTGTTAATTGGCCCAACTGTCCCAAGTTCCGTACACTTAAATTAAGCCAACTACTCGATGATACAGACAATATTATGAAGGGTAAGATGCACTTAAAGGTAAATCTGGACATTGATATTACCTTTGAAGAAGCCAACTTCCTAAAAGAAAAGTTTGTGCAAGACTATGATATTAGAGAGATTAGTCTAATCCAAGATAAAGTTAACTTGGATGGTACTGTAGATGAAAACCCCGACAGCCTATTTGAAAGCGTTGATCAAATTGTCACTGACAGTTTAGTTAACTTAGAGAATGGCCAATTTGACAAAAACACACTTTTACAAATTTACAACGACCTATAAGATGTTTGATATCAATAATTTAACCGTAAAGAATTTTATGAGCGTGGGTGCGCAAACCCAAGCCGTGGATTTTAAACAAGAACAACTAACTTTAGTACTGGGCGCCAACTTGGATTTAGGTGGCGACGATACTGGATCACGTAATGGAACAGGTAAAACTACAATTATCAATGCACTAAGTTATGCATTGTATGGACAAGCACTGACTAATATCAAGAAAGAAAACTTGATTAACAAGACTAACGGTAAAAATATGTTAGTCACAGTGGAGTTTGAAAAGAATGGTAACAAATATCGTATTGAGCGCGGGCGTAAACCCAATGTACTTAAACTGTTTGTAAACGATAACCAACTAAAAACTGAAGATTCGGAGGACGACAGTCAGGGAGATAGCCGTGAAACACAAAAGGCCATTGAACAGATGTTGGAAATGTCACATACAATGTTCAAACATCTTGTGGCATTAAACACTTATACCGAGCCGTTCCTAAGTATGCGGGCTGCTGATCAGCGTGAAGTTATCGAGCAACTGCTGGGTATTACATTGCTGAGTGAAAAGGCAGAGATACTAAAAGCATCTGTTAAAACTACAAAAGATAGTATTGTAGAAGAAACTGCTAGGATCGATGCTACCAAACGTGCCAATGATAACATTCAAATCAGCATTAATTCACTTGAATTAAAGAGTAAAGCGTGGGAAAGCAAGAAGGAAACTGACTTGACGTCACTTGTAAACAGTATACAAACCCTAGTTACAGTTGACATTGAACAAGAATTGGCAGCACACGCTCAGTTAAAGGTGTGGGAAGAAAACAATACTAAGATTAATAATCTTAATAAACAAAAATCTACGCTAGAGTCCGCAGTTAGTCAGGCTGACAAAACTGTTAAGAAGTATCAAAAGGAACTGGCCAGTTTAGGTAATAAGACTTGTCACGCTTGTGAACAGGAACTGCACGATCATAAACACGAAGAAATGACTGCAACTGCCAATCAACACTTGGCTGATGCATTAACTTACTTTGATAAAGTCAGTGGAGATTATCTTAAAGTTGTAGAAGAACTGGGTACAGGTGATCAACCTCGCAGACCCATAACATTCTACGACACAGAAGCAGAAGCACTGGGACACAAAAATAATTTAGACAGTTTAGAACGCAAGTTAACTGAGAGAGCAGATGATGTAAACCCATATGCTGAACAAGTTGACGAACTTAAAAAGTCTGCAATACAAGAAATCATTTGGGACACAATTAATAATCTAACAAGTCTTAAGGATCATCAAGAATTCTTGTTGAAACTGTTGACTAACAAAGATAGTTTTGTCCGTAAAAAGATTATTGATCAGAATTTAAGTTACTTGAACAAGCGACTGGGCTACTATATTGACAAGTTGGGTCTACCACATCGTGTTATATTCCAAAACGATTTGAATGTAGAGATTACACAGTTGGGACAAGACTTAGACTTTGATAATTTGTCACGTGGTGAACGTAATCGATTGATTTTGAGTATGAGTTTTGCATTCCGTGATGTATGGGAAGGCCTGTATCAAAGTATTAACTTGCTGTTTATTGATGAATTGGTTGATGCTGGTATGGATAGTGCTGGTGTAGAAAGTGCACTGGCAGTATTAAAGAAAATGGCTCGCGAACGAAACAAGAACATTTACCTAATCTCCCACAAGGACGAGTTGGTAGGTCGTGTTAACAATGTACTTAGGGTAGTAAAAGAAAATGGTTTCACCTCATACTCCACAAGTGAATGAAGAATTGGAACAGTATAAGAAATTATACTCAGAATTTTTAGGCCTAATGATTGAATTGCATAACTACCATACAACGTTCTTGTCTTTTAAAAAGATAAGAAATAACCCTGGTGGTTTATTACGTAGACATATGAGAAGAATGCGTTCCATACAATATGAAATGATTCGTTTGTCAAAACTGGCCGAAGAGACACAACATATTATATCTCCGGCTCCGTTAGGTAGGCCACCTGGTGAGAAAAAACCAAAACCAGTAAAACAGAATGTGGACGTACCAGGATCAAATAGTAAACGAACTTCCCGATGATTGCGCGGGGTTTGTCTATTTGATTACAAATTTGACAAATGGCAGAAAATATATAGGAAAGAAACTCGCAAAGTTTGCGAAGACCACATATAAGACTGTAACATTAAAGAATGGCACAAAGAAAAAGAAGAAAATTCGAAGCAAAATCGAATCTGACTGGCAGGAATATTACGGGTCCAGTCTAGAGTTAACAGCAGATATAGCAAAAATAGGCAAAGAAAATTTCAAAAGAGAGATATTATATTACTGCAAAAGTAAAAGTGAATGTAGTTACATTGAGGCCCGTGAACAATTCGACCGCAAAGTACTTGAATCTACAGACTACTACAATGGACAAATCTCGGTCCGCGTTCATGGCTCCCACATTTTAAAAAAGTAATTCAGGATTGGCTCGCACCGGCTTAGCACGGGTGCCTAGTGACAACCGGATAATAACGGGGACGGAAGACTCACCGCTGAAGTGAGCACTCATCTACTATCCTTAACAGGACGAAGATCGCAAATGCTTGCGGTTTAGATGTTTGAAGATAAAGAATAAGCAAAATGAAGGGATAGTATTCCCTACGTTTATGTATATGTTAGTGTATATACATAAGCCGCCGTCGTATAAAGACGCTGCTCGAGGTACCGGATGACCGCCTCTGTAATGCAGTAACACTAAGTGACATGGTTCAACTCGGATAATGTTTCTTTGCCCTTGTCTGGGCAAAGTGTGAGCGATTAATCTGGATAATATTATTAGTCTTCGACTTAAAATGTTCTGAGCGTGAGCGATAGAACAAATGAGCGAATGCTCATTTCCTTACATAAATAAAATATCAAATTTGGAATACCCATGAAACTTAATGACATTATACTCGAAGATCTATCTCTAGATGAAATAAGCCTTGCAGGTGTTAGCCAAGGAATAGGAAAAGTTGTTGGAAACGTCAAAGGCTCCGTGCAGGGTGCGAAAAATGTTTATCAACAAAGTAGTACTGTGTCTCAAATGCTAACTAAATTTACATATTGGTTAAAACAACACAATAAGACATCAGATAGTGATTCTGTTATTGAATTTCTTAAACAACTGGGATACGGATCTCGTGCTATTGATGCTGCTCGTTCCAAATTACCTACAGAAGTAGATACTACAACATCATCAGCAGCTTCGCAAACACAACAACAAAAATTTAAAAAGGCTGCACAAACTGCTCAAGCAGGTATGACGCCTAAACCTCCAAAAGAGGAACCTGTGCCTCAGAAATTTGGATCTAGAGGTATTCCTGGCATGAATGAAGACAAACTCTCAAAAATACAAGAAAATTCCCCATTAAACAAACAACAACTTAATGATATCTTTTCAGCAGTTGCTCAATCACAACAACAAACTTCTCAACCTGCTGGACAGCCTTCGACTATGGGCAATCAAACAGCATCAAATAGTGTAAGTGGTCAGCCTTCAAACCAAGGCATCCCCTCATTTGATACAGGGGCACAATCGGTATCTACTGGAAATGCTCCTGTAATTAATGCAGAAACAATAGTTGAATATTATAAAGCAACATACAACGATGAAAAAAATGGTCCTGCACTACGTCAATCAATTCGTGACGGATTGGATCGTGCAGACAATGAAGCAAAGGCAGTGGATACTGAAAAGAAAACTATGGAAAATGTAGGGTTCAGTCGTTTCTTAGGAATTGTTCTTTAAAAGAAAGGCAAACCACTTTCCTTTGTGGTTTCCAAATTCTTTTCTACAATTTTGCTGATCAAAGTTCTTTCTTCAACGGTCAGCATATGACTGTCGTTGTAACCAATCCCGCCACGCATAAACCAGCAAATTCTTAATAATTCTTCTTTTAAGGCTCTTGTATTGCTGTCGTATTCTTTTACTATGCGTTCAATACCAGCAGCATCAAGATACAAAAGCCTCATACGAAAAAAGTTGATGCGTCAAAAACTAATGGAATTTCAACTGAGTCGCCTGAAATGCCTTTTTCTCGCATTTCATCAGTTACAGGTACAGTCATTGGTTTGATAGAATTTATATCTTTTAACTTATCTAAATGTTTTTGAATTTTATTAAAAACATCTTTGTCCACATTGTCAATAAAATCTTTAATAAAAGTGGGATTATCTGTACTACCCTGTAATGTGTCAATATGACTAATACTAGCTGATACCATACCCACTGTAGAATTAGTCAGTTTAGCAAAACTTTCTTTAAACATTTTGACTTTTTCATCTTCACTTATTGAATCATTGTTACTCAACTGCATAATTTTTTGAGTTTCAAAACTTTGTAATGCCGATTCAGTTAGTTGTTTATAGTTGAGGGGTTTGACAAATACAGTAAGTTCGCTACTAATTTCTATTGCATTATCCCAGGATATGGATTGAATCAAATTATCTAATACAGTGCGCAGATCAATTTGATAATCCATTACAATATCATTTTTAAATGTCACGGGTGTATCCATCATTTCTCCATATGTTGCAATTCTAATGGCAATAAGCATGGCATCAATGTCAATACTGGGAGCCTGCCAAGCATTTTTTATGCTGGGAATACAGTTTTGTATTACATCAACAACAGCTTGCCCATTCATTAATGCATCTGGTACATTCAATAATAATTCATCTTTGGCAGTCATTGAATATACCGGTAACTGTCCAGTCTCTGGAATTTCAATGCTGCCTTTGGGCCAAAAATTTCCACTGCTGGGTAATCTAAAGTAAATCTTAGGCTGACGCATATACATGGCCAGCGGATTTGAAATAGGCAATGATGCGGCAGACGATGGGAATTGAACATTGGTTGGTTGCACAGAATTTCTCCGAATAAATAACTAGTAGATAAGAATAATCTTTATCTTATACAGTATTTATATACGCAGAAAACTCGGGAAAAACAATGGCAACAGTTACTGGACAAATAGTTGGAGCAGATGGAATTAAGGATGTGTCCCTTAACAATGCTGCTACGGAAGCAACTCTTCGAGCTTTGTTAGCAGCCACTGCTAAAACTGAAGAAGGTATAAAAAGTGCCATGTCGTTGGCCTCCAAAGCAGGACTTGATCCTGCTACTGTGGCACAAGTTGGTCAGGGATTAACCTCTGTAACAACCAACAGTAAACAGGCCGGGGATGAATTATCTAATGCCAAAGAACAAACAAAAGAATTGAAAGTTACTTTCATGTCTTTGATGAGTGTTACTGGAAAATTGATTGAAGGATCTGCAGGCCTTAGCAGTGTTCTAGGATCCATGGCCAGTTTGTTTCCTCAAAGAATTGAGTATGTTCTTAACGCATTTTCAGCCCTTGCCAAATTTCAAGAAACAAGCATAGCATCGTATCGAGAATTAACTTCTGTGGGTGCAAATTTTAGCGGAAGTCTTTATGATATGCGATTGGCTGCTTCAAATTCATACTTGTCGCTAAAAGAATTTACTGAAATTGTAAGAAATAATGGCACTACATTTGCAAAGATGGGCGGTACAGTTGATGACGGAGTTCGCTCATTTGCAATTTTGAATAATTCATTGATTACTAGTGAAGTTGGTTCAAAACTTTTATCTCTGGGATATTCTACTGAAGATGTCAGCAAAGGGATGTTATCATTTATAAATGCTACTGGTGGGAGATCAAAAGAAGAATTATTAAACACTAATGGCATTACCGCAGCAACAGGTGAATATCTTACTGAACTTGATAAACTAACCCAACTTAGTGGTATCAGTAGAAAACAACAAGAAGAAGAACAAAAGAAAGCGGCTGCAAACGCTGCTTATCAACGAGTACTGTCTAATATGACAGAAGAACAAAAAGTTCGCGCTGAAGTAGGTAGGCAGGCAGCGGCAATGTCTGGTATTGCAGGTGCCCAAGATGCATATATGTCAAGGATAGCAGGGCTCCCTCCAATAACTAAAGATGCTAGGCAATTTGTTGGAATATTTGGACAAGCCGCTAACGGTGTATACCAAATGGCGGATCAAGCAAGAAGTGCTACAGGTACTTTGGCAGGCGTAGAACGGGGACTTGGAAATTTTAATGAAGGCGTAGTAGATGGGGTCAATCGAATAGGCACTGCTGGCGATGTGTTATCATATACTAATCAAACTGTTAGCGGCGCCGGATTGCGTGCTATACAATTGCAAAAACAAGGTGCCGACACTGCCGAAGGCAGTGCAAAACAGTTAGAAGCAACTGTTCGTAAACAAATTGCACAAAATAATTCACAGGCTAAAACTGCTGCTGATACTGAATTGGAATTTAAGAAGATAGGCAATACATTGCTGAGCGCATTGTATTATCCTATGCAGGGAATTTCTCTTGTCTTAAAAACAGTTGCTGATAGATTTTACCTAATAGGTGGAGCATTGCTGGCTTTTTATGGCACTTTGAAATACTTACAATTACGCGGAAAAGCAGATTCAGCATTAAGTGCTGGCGCAACAAGTTTTTTAAATAAATTTTCAAGTTTGGGAAGTATTAATAATCCTATGTATGTGATTGTTCTACGTAGTCTTAGTGGAACAGGGGGCAACAGTCTTTCACGAGAAACAGCAAATGGCCGATATCCAGAAAATGCCGCTGAACGTGCGGCAAGACTTGAAGCAGAAGCAAAGGCCGCTGGCGGAAGACGATATAATTCTAAAATAACTCCAGGGGTTATTGCTGGTGCTGGAATAGCTGGTTTAGGACTCGGTATGGGTGCTAATTATTTGAAAGAAAACGATCACCCAACAGCAGGAGCATACACAGATGTCGCATCAAGTGCATTAACTGGTGCAGCGTTGGGTGCAGAATTGGGAACTGTTTTTCCTGTAATTGGAAATCTAGTTGGCGCAGCGGTGGGCGGCGCATTAGGTGCTGGGGTAGGATTATTTCAAAATTGGGATGCAATTGGCGCATCACTAAAAAGTGATAGCAACAAGAAGAAAAAAGAATTAACTCCTGAAGCAGAACTTTTGCAGAAACTGCACGCGGAACAGCAAATTGCAAATGCAATTGCCGATCGTCGATTAAAACAAGCACAAGAACACTACGAAGAGAGTAAAAATAATCCGCAGCAGCCTGTAATAATTAACACTCCTCAAGGGACTGGCAGATCTGCTTACCCTAACGGATTAGGTAGCCGTTGATGAAATATGCTGCCACTGTACTAAGTCTATAAATAACGTATAAGTCGGAGAATCTACTTTGAGTTGGAAAAAATATTTCACGCCTGTTAATTTAGCAGGCAAAATGAGCCCTATCAGTGGCTCTGCCAGTATGAATATGAGTGGCAATAATCCAAGCCGTTCGAATTATAGCAGTTACTTGCCTGACGTTTATGCTGGACATCCCAACAGATTAGAACGTTATGGTCAGTACGATACTATGGATAGCGACAGTGAAGTTAATGCTGCATTTGATATTTTAGCAGAGTTTTGCTGCCAATTAAATGAAGAAAACGGAACTCCATTTCAAATTAAATTTAAAGAACAAGCCACTACAACTGAAATTAAGATCATTAAAAAGTATCTACAACAGTGGTGTAAGTTAAACAAATTCCCTATTCGTATGTTTAAAATCGTACGAAATGCATTTAAGTTTGGTGATAGTTTCTTTGTCCGTGACCCAGAAACACAGGCTTGGATGTATGTAGATCCGGCTAAAGTAGATAAAATTATTGTAAACGAATCAGAAGGCAAAAAGCCTGAACAATATATGATTCGTGATTTTAATCCTAACTTTGAAGCATTGAGTACAACTGCTATTCAACCTAGTAATCAAAGTGGTGGCGGTAGTCAGTTCGGAGGCGCATATAGCAGTGGCCAAGGCGGCGCAGGCGGCGGCAGAGGAATGACTGGTTCATTTCCAACAACTGCTGCTGGTGGCAGATTTGCTGAAAATCAAAATCAATATGCTATTGATGCACGCCACGTTATTCATATCTCTATGAGTGAAGGCTTGGACAACAACTATCCATTTGGTAATAGTTTGATGGAAAGTATCTTCAAAGTATTCAAACAAAAAGAATTGTTAGAAGATGCTATTCTAATCTATCGTATACAACGTGCGCCAGAGCGTAGAATTTTCCATATTGATGTGGGCAATATGCCCAGTCACTTGGCAATGAGCTTTGTTGAGCGTGTAAAAAATGAAATTAACCAACGCCGTATTCCCAGTATGGGCGGCGGCGGTCAAAGTTTAATTGACGCTAGTTATAATCCATTAAGTATCAACGAAGATTATTTCTTCCCACGTACTGCTGAAGGCCGAGGTAGTGATGTTACATTGCTACAAGGTGGACAAAACTTAGGAGAAATTGATGACCTTCGTTATTTTACTAATAAGTTATTTAGGGCTCTTCGTATCCCTAGTAGTTACTTACCAACTGGCAGCGACGATGGAGGAAGCAACTTTAATGACGGACGAGTTGGAACAGCCTTTATTCAGGAATTACGTTTCAACAAATATTGCGAGCGACTACAATCATTAATTAACGAGCCCTTTGACACTGAATTCAAATTGTACATTCATAGCAAAGGAATCAACGTTGACAGCAACATATTTGATATCAAGTTTAATCCTCCGCAAAACTTTGCATCCTATAGACAAGCGGAAATGGATACCGCTCGTGTTAATACTTTTAACACTATGGTTGCTGTACCTTTCGTCAGTAAACGTTTTGCTTTGGAACGATTCTTGGGATTAACAAGAGAAGAAATTGCACAAAACGAAACACAGTGGAAAGAAGAAAATGTTGACGAAGATCAATATCTAAGTGCTTCAAGTGAACTTCGTAGTGCAGGTATCACTGCCAACAATATGGCTGGAGATATTGGCGGATTAAGTGCACCCACTCCAGAAGAAAATATGGCAGGGGACGAGGGAGATGAAGGTGCAAGCCCGGTGCCAACTGCTGGCGGAAGCCCAGGTGCTGCACCTGGCGGCGAAGGCGCTCCTGCATAAATACTCGTATGATACTAAGAGAATTCCTTTATTTTGACAGAGATCAAGCAGGTCCAGAAGAAGATAATCGCTATCAAAGCCAACACGATACCAGTATTCTTAAACAAAAAGATTTAAGAAAGACTCGTTTGACTTTAAAAATGATTAACGATATTCGTAAGGCTAGTGAGGCTCATGATAAAGAACATAGGGAAGAACTTGGTTTAGTTAGAAAAATGTATGCTGCTCCTCCTCCTGAAGCAGCACAAATGTAATAAGGATAATTATGGATACTAATCAATATATGATTGACACTGCTCTACCTGGAGTATTTTTTGATATTGGCGCAAGTGTAGGTTATTATACTCCCCGCATGGCAACAAAAGCTACAAAAGTTTATGCATTTGAACCTTCCAAGCTGACTTACGGAACTTTAGTAAATGCCGTAACTGGTTTAGATAATGTTGTTACAGAAAAAATTGCAGTATCAAACAGCAATAGTAAAGTAAAGTTATACGGTCCAAAATATGAAGTAGGATCAGATTGGGGAGGATTTACTATAAATTTAGGTCTTGTTAATGTAAGTACAACTCACGAATCTGAAAATTATGAAGAAGTTGATACAATCACAATAGACGAATATTGTGCTATCCATAATATAACAAATATTACTGGAATGAAAATTGATGTAGAAACTGCTGAACAATATGTATTAGAAGGTGCTCAAGAAACTTTAAAAAATAATAATATTTTAATATCTTTAGAAACACATCATCCAATTGATTTGATAGAAGTATATAAATTAATAGTTCAAGTAGGGTATTCGGTCTATTTAAATGGCGATCAATTAGTTGATCAACTTCATTATGATAGACAATACATTTGTCGTAAATAACGTATACTATTACTCGTACTTTATAAAACTAAATATTTTTAACAAAAAACAGTCAATATAGAGTTAAACTCTGTCACTTTAAGGCCAAAACCCCCGGTTTTCAGCCTATTACGCACACGGAATTCTTCTACCGTGTAAATACAACACAGCCTTGCCGCTACCCTTATAGGAGAAATTAATATTATGTCAACAAAATTTGAACAATTGTTAGACTTTCTAGTCAACGAAGATCATGAAAAAGCAAATGAACTTTTCCACGAAATCGTTGTAGAGAAGTCTAGAGAGATTTATGAAAACCTTATCGCTGAAGAAGAAGCAGATGAGGACATGGACGAGTCCATGGATGACGAAGAAAGAGAAATGGATGAGTCTAAAGAAGAAGACGACGAAGATCAACAAGACGAAAGTATGGATCTAGAAGATTCATATATGATGGATGCTGATGAAACAGGTGATGCCACAGATGACTTTGGTGGAGAAATTTCCGCCGACGGCGACAACTTTGATGCTCCAGAACACGATGGTATGGATGATGAACACGATCATGAAGGTCAAGAAGACACTGCGATCATGGACATTAAGAATGCTATTGAAGAACTAGAAGCTGCGTTTGCTGAATTAGAACGTGCTCAAGGCGGCGAAGAAGCTGAAATGGGTATGGATGGTGAAGAACACGGCGAAGAAGAATTTGGCGACGAAGAAGATGAAGACGAAGGAATGGGCTTCATGGAAGGTCGTCGTATGACACGTGAGTACGTTGAGAAAGTTGGCCATAACTATGGTACTGCTCAAAAGACTGACGGTGATGACGCAGGTGCCGGAACTGGCGAACGCCAAAGCAAGCCATCCGCAGGTAAGAGCCCAGTTAGTTCTGGTAAAGGCAAGCCTACAACAGGCGCCAATGCTGGTAACATCCTAGGTGGAAAAGGTACTGCTGAAGGTACTAACACTGGAACAACTCCTCCAAAAGTAAGCAAAGGCATTAACCCAGAAAAGGGTGAGCAGTTTACTGGTAAAGAGTGGGAAGCTAACAGCAAGCCAGGTGCTCATACTAAAGGTTATGCTAAGAAAGAAACAGGCTGGCCACAAGGTGGAAAGACTGCCGGCCCAGTAGGTTCTGGTACAGGTGACAAAGCTGGACAGACAAGTATTGATCCAGCTACCAAGCGTCAGTTTTTACCACAGCACACAAAATAATTAGAGAAACAGGATGAAATATTCTTACTTACGTGAACATCTTAGCTTTGATCAATCTGGCATCGTTATGGAGTCGGATGACAAAGATGGCAAAAATCTTTATCTAAAAGGTATTGCCATTCAAGGTGGCATACGTAATGCAAATCAAAGAATCTACCCAGTAGATGAAATTGATCGTGCAGTTAGTACACTAATGGACCAAATTAAAAATGGTTATAGTGTATTAGGTGAAGTGGATCATCCTGATGATTTAAAGGTGAATTTGGACCGCGTATCCCATATGATTACTCAAATGTGGATGGAAGGTCCTAATGGATATGGAAAGATGAAAATCCTTCCTACTCCAATGGGTAACTTAGTACGTACTATGCTCGAAGCAGGTGTAAAACTTGGCGTAAGTTCTCGTGGTAGTGGCAATGTTAACGACATGAACGGCCATGTATCCGATTTCGAGATTATCACAGTAGACGTAGTTGCTCAACCAAGCGCACCCGGAGCATACCCTACACCAGTTTACGAACATTTAATGAATGCTCGTGGCGGTGCTAGGGCTTTCCGTGTAGCACAAGAAGTAAAAGAAGATCCAAAGGCCCAGAAATATCTTCAAGAGAGTCTCTTGAATATTATTAAAGGTCTAAATTAAGCCCGAGGAGAAAACAATGTTGGACGCATTCAAACAATTAGTTGAGTCAGGCGTAATGACAGAAGAGACAACTCAAGTTGTTGAAGCTGCATTTGCGACTAAAATTCAAGAAACACGCGACCAAGTAACAGCTGAACTTCGTGAAGAGTTTGCACAAAAATACAATCATGATAAAACCATGATGGTAGAAGCAATCGACAAGATGTTAAGTGACCGCTTGACCGCTGAGATGGGAGAATTGCATGAAGACAAAAAAGCACTAGCTGAAGCAAAGCAAGCATACAAACAACGTATTGCTGAAGATGCTAAAAAGTTAGAAGGTTTTGTTATCAAGCAGTTAGGAAAAGAATTAGTTGAATTTCAAAGTGACCGTCAAAAAGTCAGCGAGAATTTTGGCAAGTTAGAGCAATTCGTAGTTCACGCTCTAGCTAAAGAGATCAGTGAATTTGCCACAGACAAACGTGATCTAGCTGAAACGAAAGTTAAGTTAGTCCGCGAAGCTAAAAGCAAGTTTGGTGAAATTAAGCAGAGTTTCATTCAACGTGCCGCTAAGGTTGTTGAAAGCACGGTTACTAAGAAGTTGACAACTGAAATCAAGCAATTGAAAGAAGACATCGACGGCGCACGTAATAATGACTTTGGTCGTAAGATTTATGAAGCATTTGCACAAGAATTTGCTGGTTCTTACTTAAATGAAAAATCTGAAACAAGTAAATTGTTACAGATTATCAAACGTAAGGAACAAGAATTAGCAGAAGCAAAACAGGTCGTAGCAGAAAAAGCAAACCTTGTTGAATCAGTAAAACGTGATCTTCGCGTTACTAAAGATTTGATGGAACGCAAAGCTGTTATGAGCGAGTTGTTGGCTCCATTAGGTGCCGATAAGAGAGAGATTATGAAAGAACTTTTGGAGTCTGTACAGACACAAAAACTTAATGAATCTTTCGACAAATACCTACCAGCAGTGATGGAAGGACAATCACATAGAACTAGCCCTAAAAAGACTATGCTAAGTGAAGGTGCTGCCGTAACTGGAAATCGTGAATCAAATAAAGCCGAGGTAGGCTCAGTAGACAACATTTTAGATATCCGCAAATTGGCGGGTTTAAAATAATTTATATTCAAGGAGACAAATAAAATGTCACAACTATTAAATGAAAGATGGTCAGAGACCAAAGACGCTCTGCTTGAAGGCCTATCTGGTACTCGTCGTGCAAGCATGAATGTATGCTTAGAAAACACACGTAAGTATTTGGCTGAAAGCGCAACCTCTGGTGGTACTTCCGCTGGTAACATTGCAACACTTAACCGTGTTATTCTTCCTGTTATCCGTCGTGTTATGCCAACAGTTATCGCCAACGAAATCATCGGCGTTCAGCCAATGACTGGTCCAGTTGGTCAAATTCACACTCTACGTGTTCGCTACGCTGATACCGCAGCTAACGTTGTAGCTGGTGAAGAAGCATTGAGCCCATTCAAGATTGCTCAAGCATATTCTGGTAACGCCAATGATGGCAATCCAGGTGCTGCTTCTACAAGTGCACTTGAAGGAACTCCTGGTAACAGAATGAGCATCCAAATCTTGAAAGCACCAGTTGAAGCTAAGTCTCGTAAACTAAGCGCTCGCTGGACTTTTGAAGCTGCTCAAGATGCACAAGCCCAACAAGGTATTGACATCGAAGCAGAAATCATGGCTGCTTTAGCACAAGAAATTACTGCTGAAATCGACCAAGAAATCTTGTACAGTCTACGTAGCTTGGCTACAGTTGATCAAACTTATGATCAATCTTTAGTTAGCGGTACTGCTACATTCGTCGGTGACGAGCACGCTGCTCTAGCTATCCAAATCAACCGTGTTGCTAACTTAATTGCTCAGCGTACACGTCGTGGTGCTGGTAACTGGGCTGTTGTTTCTAACCAAGCATTGACAATTCTACAATCTGCTACTACTAGCGCTTTTGCTCGTACTACAGAAGGTACATTCGAAGCTCCAACTAACACCAAGTTTGTTGGTACATTGAATGGCGCTATGAAGATTTATGTTGACGCTTACTTGAACGACCTAGGCAACGACAGCAACCAAGTATTGGTTGGATACAAAGGTACTAGCGAAGCAGATGCTGCTGCGTTCTATTGCCCATACATTCCGTTGATGAGTTCCGGTGTTGTTCTTGACCCAGCTACCTTCGAACCAGTTGTTGGCTTCCTAACCCGTTATGGATATGTGGAACTCAATAATACTGCTAGTTCTTTAGGTAACGCTGCTGACTACCTAAGCAAAGTTCAAATTAACTCTGCTACAGTTAGCTTCCAGTAATCTATTAATTAGACTTACTAAAAACAAAAACCCTCTTCGGAGGGTTTTTTGTTGACTAAAATAATATACAACATAAATATAGAGTACGATTTACATTGGGTAAATCTTATGCGGAAATCCAACCGCGTATGACCTAAAACGTCATAATTTCTTAAGGAGAAAATAAAATGGGACGTCCTTTAAATAAAAAATATTTTGGTAATCGCAACATTGGTACCGGTGGTGCCCAAGGCGTTACTAAAGACGGAAACGGCAATATTACCAGACGCGGCGGAGATGACGGCATCGGCGGCGAAGGTGTTGCTAACGTCGACTTTGGCAGCGGTAATATTGGTTCTTACTTAGCACGTATTCCAGCAGTTACATTTTCTACACCTGATATTCCGGGCGGAGTACAAGCCACAGGTTCAGTAACTCATGTTCAAGCAACAACAGCAACAGTGTGGGCAGCAGGTCAAGGATATCAAGTTGGCGATATTTTTAGTATCGCAGGCACAGGCACCACGGCAACTTTCCGCGTAACAAGTTTACGTGTTCAATCATTCTTAGTTGACCCTTCAAAAGATACCGAAGGTGAAGGTAATAACAACTACGATGGCACAGAATCTATTGTACTTGATAGTTACAATAGCAACGGTGGTAACAGCACAAACTGGGCAAGCCCATTTAGAATTTTCCCAGCAACAACAGGCACAACCGCAGGCAATGATCATTCGTTTATTAGTGGAACAGTGGCCGCTAGCGGACGTTGGACAGGTACAGGCACTCCTCCAGCATACTTTGACCTAACAAGTGATAACACACGTAGTACAGCAGGTGCTGACGGTCAGCACAATGGTTATCCAGCATACGGACAAGGTTCTGGTGATACAAACGGTTCCGGCGCTCGTATTAATGTTGTATGGGGCATTGGTGACATTGAACTAGTAACAGCAGGTGACTACACAGCAGTTAGTCCAGCACACGTATCAGTAACTAGAGTATCTGGTGCAACTCCAAGTGTTGCTGCTCAGATGGATGTATACTACGGTGTTAAGACTGTTGAAATTGCACAAAAAGGTTCTGGTTATACTACTGTAGCAGACGCACTTCCAACATTCTCAACAGTGTCTGGTAGCGAAGTTCGCGCAACAGGCGCCGCAGTATTAACAACTGACAGTGGCGGCTTCTTAGGTTCTGGTAATAATGTAGGTACTGATCAAAATGCTGCAACTAATCAAGAAAATGCTATTATCATCTATGCCAATACAACTGGTGCTGGCGCAAAGATTGGTGATATTATCAAGCAAAAAGGTAGCAGCCGTTATCAAGTTCGTACCGCAGACGGTATTGCTACAGTTAAATTAGTCGCTAGTAATAGTCCAGCTGTTGGCGAAGCATATATTACTGCTACTGACCATACTACTACTGCAAACTATTGGGTTACTAAACTAACTACACACCGTGCAACAGTTTATCCAAAAGGTGATGGTACTCCTGATTTCCCATTAGGCGGTCCATTGGGCAACGAACCGCAGCACGTTGGTTGGACATTTGGCACTGCCACTGCTCCATCTACCGGCGTACTTGGCACTGTAAAAATCCAAAACGCTTAATAGTTTGACGATTATAAAAAGGCTCTTCGGAGCCTTTTTTCATTTAATGCATAGTAAATAATTTAGGTAAATACAGGATGACTACTACGTTGTCCCGTCCTTCCACTATCAGACAATATGCCGAAGCAGAACAAAATATTGCTTGGCAAGATGTAAATTTTGCATATCTTTCTTCTGATCCGTTGGCTAATATAGAAACAGTGGCACCGTTATATCATATTGCACGTAGTCCAAAACTTGACCTAACTTATAAGACTTGGTATTTAGAATGTACCGGTTTTAATTTTAATAATTTGCCTGATGTTATAACAGGTATATCAGCAATAATTATTATGGACCGCGGTGGCAGAATTGTAGATGATACTATTCAACTTACGTATCAAGGGGAGTTGATTGGTAACAATAAACCAGCAGGCATTATAGATCCTAGATCAGGAGCAAGTTTATTAGCACCAATTACTAATTATGGCGGAGTATCCGACAATTGGGGTGTTAAAAATTTAACAAGAGAGACGATTAGTGATCCAAGTTTTGGAATTACAGTGAGGTATCAAAGTCATCCTCATTGGCCACATAAAACTGTGCCCTCTTTGAAGTCAATTCAACTTCAGATCACATAATCCAATAAATACTCTAAAGGAATATAAAATGGCAGGAAGAACATCAGGTACAACCCAAAGACCACCAAGTAGCGGTCCATTGCCAGCTCCGCAGCCGGGAAATAATCCAGGGTCTATTAATATTGTTAACACCAGTATTTTTATTACTGGGCAAACTGTTATCAACGGCTATACTAGTTTTCCAAATGGTCAAAACGTTGGATCTATTTGTAATCCATATGCAAAAAGTTATGTCAACGGGTCATTAACAGTTGGCGGCACTGTAGTATCAGTTATTGATGGTTATGGTTTGCCACCAGGCGGTACGGCTCTGTTTAGTACAACTGTTGAGAGGCAAGAAGCTTCTACATATTTTGCTGGTGGAGTTGGAATTGAACAAGATTTGTCTGTAGGTGGAATTATTTACGGCAGAATTAGTCAAGCATCCACTGCCACAACTAGTTCGCAATTATTGGTATTATCCACTGATGTAAATGATGAATTTTATCCAGCATTTACAAATAAATTAATTCCCCATAACGGCAGCACTGGGGCACAAAATTTACAAGATTTAGGATTTAATTATCTTTACGGAGATGCTATTGGCGTAACTGATGTACCGCTAGATGCACGTACACATATTACATATAATCCTAGTTTAGGAAGATTAACTCTTAATAACTTACATATTACATCTACGGCAACAACTACTGCGACAAACAGCGGATCAGTAATTATTGATGGCGGTGTTGGAATTGCCAAAGATGTTTACGTAGGCGGCGGCGTATATCCAGGCAATACAGCTACTGGAACAATTGGTAGTTCTAGTGCTACTTGGGCGACCAGCTATCTAAATAAAATTTACACTCAATTCCTTGGCAATAGTTCAGGAAATATCAACGTATCACCTAACAACGGTATCGCTTATCCTGATACAGGCAATGGTGGCGTCCTTGATATTTTTGGTGAGATTCGTGCTCGCGGTTCTAATCCAATTGGTACTGCGCCAGTTGTTACAAACATCCTATACGTTACAATGGACGGCGACGACACTAATGATGGCCGAGCACAAGATGCTAGCCGTGCTTGCCGTACTATTACAGGTGCAATTAACAGTCCTTACTATCAATCAGGCACACAAATTCGTGTTGCACCAGGTCACTATTTAGAAAATAATCCAATTCAATTAAAGCCATACACAAGTATCGTAGGTTCTGATCTACGTACAACTGGAGTTGAACCTATCAACAAAACACAAGACTTGTTCCATATGAATAGCGGATGTTATTTGGCATTTATGCAATTCTTAAATGGTCGTAGCGGTTTACTACCAGGACAATATGCTAATGGATTTAATAGAGGTGCTTATGCTACGGCGTTCCCTCCATTGCCAGAAGGACAACGGATTGATTTATTCCACAGTCCTTATATTCAAAACTGTACAAACGTATCTGGTCCTTGGTTAAATGATGGCACAATGTTTGTGCCTGATGAAACTGTGCAAGTTCCTTTTGCGGTAGGAACAGGGACTTGGGTTGCAAATACAACTTCAATTGTTGTAAACTTTAATAATTTACCAATTAATGGGTTTATTAATACAGGACGTACAAATAGTAGTAGTACTCAATATACTGGTTCATTGCAAACATTAACAAATTATATAACTGTGCTTGCAACATCTTCTGAACTGTTAGGAATAACAAATCCTAACTTGTATGATACATACATTATGGATGATACTCAAGATCGTTGGGTATATACTAATGCCACTGGTATACAGTTAGGACAAAGTATTGATAGTGGGCATCAAAATCCTGGATTCTTTAATGCTCGTACATTAATGTTAGCCAACAAGCCATTCTTGCAATGGCAAGTTGTTTCTTATTTGAATCAAACTTATCCAACATTAGTTTATGATCAAGCATTATTCTATAGAGATGTTGGAATTTTAGTTGAAAATGTTTCATATGATGTTGCATTTGGCGGAAACGAAAAAAGCATTGAAGTAGGAAAGTCATATTTTGACGGTGTTGTTAGTTTAATTGCTGGTCGAGAAATTCAAACAACCAATGCTATCAACTATTTAAATTCATTACTTCAAAAAGTAGTTGTCAATACTACCTGTACAGTATTATTACCAGTTGAAAATTTACCATCTATTAATCAAGTTAGAAATACTGTAATGATAGGCGGTGCAGTTGCAGTACCTAGCATTGATAATTTGTTTAATATTATTACTACCATTATTAATAATGGGCCATCTGCTGCCCCTGCAATTTATAATAGTCAAGGTCCTGATGCAGCTTATGTTAGTGCTGAAATATTATTGCAAGCTAATCGAACATTTATTCAAGAAAATACTATTAATTATATAAATCAAAATTTAATTAGTGGCGGACCAGGTTATCTCCCATACAACCAAATTAAATGTGCAAGAGACACGGGTATTATCGTTGATAGTATTGCTTCTGATTTACTATATTCAACATCAACGTATAGTCAAATGACATTTGCAGGTAAACAATATTTTACCAAGGGCGGATATGTGTCTCCTGCCTACAGCAGTGGACTTACTACAGCTACTGCTGCGGTTTCATATTTGCAAAAGATTGCTGTTAAAATAATACAAAATGTTACTTCTGCTACTGATGCACTTTTAGGATTCCCACGTTACTCTAATTCTGTGCAAAATACTGGAAATCAATCTGCTACTGTTGCTGAAGTTGCAATTCTAAATAGCGAGTTTAGTATTATTACAAGCATTTTGAGTGGAAATACTACTGGTTGGACTGATCATATTATACCTAACGGAAAACCAAGCAATTTGTATAATGTAAAAGATGCGTACAGTTCATTATTAGCAAATGTGGGATATATGCAAGATGAAGTTATTGCATATATTGATTCGTTAAATCCCAGTTTCTTAGATGAAAACAACGCTAGAACAACTTATCGTAGAGATCTAGGTTATGTTGTTAATAGTGTAGCATTTGACTTATTACACGGCGGAAATCGTCAAGCAATTCAAAGTGGTTTAAGTTATTATTCACAAGATCCTGGTAGTAGTTATATTCCTGGCGAAACTCCAGCCACTGTGGCTGCATTTAGTTTCTTAAATACAGTTATTAATACTATCGTAACATCTAATGTCTATTCCTATGTTCCTTTGCAAGCAAAAGTATCGCCAATAACAAATTTACCTTTGGCAAATTCAAGTGTAGTTCCTTTAATCAATAAAGGTATATCTACACTAACTAATATCCTGCTTAATGGTCCAGATGGATATGTTTATACTCCAATTAATTTGACCGCAGATACCAATATCAATGTTATTAATGCATACAATATTATTGAAGCTAACAAATCATTTTTAGTTGCAGAGACTTTGGCATATATTAATAATACCTATAATACTGGTACATTCTATTATGATCAAGGTTATTGCTATCGAGATGTTGGATTAATGGTGGATGCTGTTAGTCAAGATATTTTATTGGGCGGAAATCAGAAGAGTATTGAAGCAGGTTTGGCCTATTGGAATCAAGGCTATAATTATATTGCTGACGAATTAACAACTACTACTGCGGCTATATCATATATTAGTGCAATTAGTCAACAAATTATTGCAAATACGCCAGTTACTCCTCAAATTGGAACAATTTCAACTCAGACTATTAACACTTTCTTCAGCTATGGCGGCAATTATATGCCACAACAAGCCGTAGCTCGAAATTATGGAATTATTAGTAATATCATCAACAATGGTGTATCTGCCGCACCCCCAGTATATGCTGGAAGCGGATTGTATGCTTTGACTGGCATAAACGGACTCGATGTCAAATTTAGTCCGGTTGTTACTTATATTGGAACGTTGAGTAGTACACAGTACCTAATAGGCTTAAATCAACCTACAATAGGTTTTGGAAATAACGCAAGTTTATACTTTGGCGATACTCATGTGTACCCATTACAAGATTTACAAGTTAACAAATTGAGTTTACAGCAAACTGGTAGTGAGTCATCTTGGGATCAGCGTAAAGTTGATCCAATTGGTGGTATGGGCGGATCATTAGTAGACGGTGCTGTTATCAGCGACCGTAGTCCTATCCAGTCGTTTGTTTATGATGCGTTTACACAATTAACACAAGGCGGCGTTGGCATTCATATTACCAACAATGGCTATGCACAGTTAGTTTCTGTGTTCACAATTTTCTCATCAGTGGGTGTACAAGTTGACAACGGTGGCATTGCTAGTATTGTTAACAGTAATGCCAACTTTGGAGATTTATGTTTAGTTGCTAAAGGTTATGGTAAACGAGCATTTAGTGGAACTGTTTATAATCCTCTGTTTAGAGCTTATCCGTTTAATCCATTAGTTGCAGGGGATACTAATAGCGGTTTGGATCAATATTATCCAAATGGATATTGGCCGAATAGAGGCACTGTTGAAGTATTTGTACCTGATACTGCTAATAGGCCTCATATTAGTTTGGTCATGGAAGTTGTGCCCCCTGATCATTATTTAAGTGAGTATAACAGTCCTGAACTAGCAGCCAATGGTGTTGTATTAGAAGGATTTTTAAATGCCAAACCTAATACAGGAACATTAGTTGCAGGTACTATTAATCTTGTGGACATTGATACGACAGACGTTTATATCAATAACAAACTCTATATAGTGGATCAATTTGGATATCCTTACGATCACTTTAGTTATTTGCACGATGATTTTGGAAATCCTGTTGATACGCACGGAAATTCCACGTCCACTTACTATACAAATCCTGCACAAGGCATTTGGTATTGTGCTACAGGTACTTATGTAACTGATATTAATTTTAATAGTATTTCTTTAAATCACCCATTGACTAGCGGTGCTAATTTTTCGTTCAACAACGGATATTTTACTTTGTATTTCTGTGGAAACGCCTATTATACAGTACAAACTAGCACAGTGGCTGATAATCCGTACAAGTTAGGCACTAATATTTTAACAGCAAATAATGATCCAAAATATCAAGGTCCAGCAGTAAGCCAAATTACTCAACACGCAGATGCATTGCGCCGTATGAATTTAACAATTGATAGTATTATTAATAATACTGCAATTGACAGAAGTGCTGGTAATACTGTTACTCAAACATTTGAATCTAACTTTGGATCAACAGGTGCGTTAGCAAAAGATTTTATTGATTTGAGATTTGGATATTTGACAGCAATTATCACAGCTACTAATATCAATGCAGCACTAAGTGTAGTTCCATCTAATGCAATTACACAAAATGGCGTAATTCCAAACGGTGCAGCTGATGCTATTACATTGATTAGGGAAAATATACTTCTAATTGGTGCTGAAGTATACGCATACACACAGGCCACATACCCTGGACTTTTAGACGGAAGTAATAGTACTGGTCAAAAGTTAAAATGTCAGCGAGATGTAGAACTAATTTGCCAACAGTTGATCTATGATTTAGAAACTGGCGGTAATTATAACATGATTTACTCTGGGTTAAGTTACTGGAGTCGACCTGGGACATATCACATTGTTGAATTAGGAGAGGCAGTTACAGATACTGAACTATTCAAAGACGGCTCCACTGTTAATTTCTATCAAAGAAGTTATATCAGTGCAAGTGGTTATGTGTTTGAATATGTTGGAGCCGGCAGTAACTACGGAGCATTGCCTCAGGTAGGACAGTCTGACCCAGTTCAGAAACGTGAAACTGTTCAGTTGAACAGCGGAAAGGTATTTTTTACCAGCACTGATCAAAACGGTGATTTTAGAATTGGTCCAAATCTAGTTATTAGTCAAGCTACTGGTGTTATATCAGGAAGAACATTTACACAATCACTATTTGCCAATATGACACCGTTCATATTGGCTATTGAAGCTCTATAAAGGATAAAAAATGGCACAATTACCATTAAACACATTTAAAACTAAAACTGCAAAACTGCAAAGTACTTGGAAAAGTGGCTCAACGGCCACTGTTTATACTGCGCCTATTGGAACTACGGCAATTATTTTGATGGCACAAGTATCAAATTTGGATACTGCGACCCATTACGTTAGTTTTAGTCATTTTAGAAATCGTCCAATTTTGGCTGACGCACAAGGTAATGGTGGTCAAACAGCACAAACTACCAGTACCTTAGTATTGAACTATGCTATTCCATCTGCTGATGCTGGTAGTCCATTAACTGGTAAATTGATTGTTGAACAGTTGGACAGTATTCAAGCCTACGCCGATGTTAATGGACAATTACAGTTGGTATTGAGTATATTAGAAACTGCCAACGCATAATAGGATAACACAATGCCATCATTATTAAGCGGATCAAAACTTAACAAAAGTTCGCCAACAGACTATGCAAATGTAGGTACTCTTCAATACAAACTTGGCCCAACCCCAACGACAAGTACTGGTTATACATTAATTACTGATTCAAATTCAAAAGCCACCTTTGTTAGTAGTTTAGGTGATCTACAATTTACTTCAAGTACCATATATAGCAATGTTCCTTCTCATAGTATTCAATTATTAGGTACAGGAACTAGTACAGTTATTGTTTCTGGCTCGCAAGCTAACACCAGTACCAATACTGGAGTATTAGTTGTTCAGGGCGGTATTGGTATTGCAGACGGTTTGTACACTGGTAAAGACATTTATGTCAATGGGTTACAAATTGGACAAGGGTATCAAGGATATAACAATATTGTAATGCGTGGAGTTGCTAGTACGCAGGGTCAAACAATAGCTGACGGGGAAAATAGCATTGCCATTGGTTATAATACACTAGCTGGTATCAACAAATCTTTAAACACAATTGCTCTTGGCAGTTATGCATTGGGAACAGGGACTAATCTTGTTAATACTATTGCTATTGGTAACAACAGTTTACAATCAGCTGGTACAATTAAATCGGTATTAATAGGAAATATTTCTGCTATTGCAACAGGTACTACTACATTAGTCACCGTTGCGGGCCACGGATTATCTACTGGAACTGAAGTAGTTATTAATAATGTAGTTGGGACTACGGAGTTAAATGGAAACCATTATCTTGTAAATATTGTTAATAATAATACGCTTGAATTATTCTCAATCTATGATCCAAATTTAGTAACACCAATTCGTACTACCCACTCATATGTTAATAGTGGTACTGTGTCAAGAACGTGGACTACTGAAAACAATATTGCTATTGGTACTGGAGCAGCTTCAAAATTTTATGAAGGCGTCAGTAATTTCTTTATAGGACATCAAGTATCTAATCAATTTACAACTGGTAGTTATAACTTTTTCATAGGAAATCAAGATGTGGGCAATATGACCCGCGGTAATTTTAATATTTCTCTTGGTGGAAACAGATTAGTTGACGGGTTAGATAGTCAAATTAGCATTGGCTCAGCCATTTATTACAATGGTGGTGGATATTTAGAACTAGACACAAATGTGGGCCTTGGCTTAGGTGATGAAGCCACTGACGCAACTAGCACTGGCGCATTAAATGTTTATGGCGGTGTTGGAATTAGCAAGAGTTTATATATTGGTAAAAATTTATCTGTCCAGGGACCGGGTACAGTAACATTAAGCCCCATCGACGGCAGTGTAAATATTGAACCACAAGCTGGCGGTACAGTTACTATCTATCCACAATCTTTGCACCCTGGAAATATAGATAATATGTTTATTGGATCTACCCAACCTAGGGATGGGCATTTCTTAGATTTACAATCTCAAACTTTAGAAATTTTGTCAAGTACTACTAGTATCAGTAGTATCACTGGTGCACTAACAGTCGTTGGCGGCGTTGGCATTCAAGGTAATATGTATATTGGCGGATTACCTTCAATTGCAACTAATTATGTGTTGTTTTATAATACTATTACTAATGAAGTTAGTTACAATCAAGGTGCATCTGGCGGAATTAATGCACATACTGCATCTACGTCAACTAATACGTACAATATTTTTGTTCAAAATGTATTGCCAAGCACATTATATTATCCAGCACTAGCAGAAGTAATTGGTGATTTTAGTCTAATTGACGGGGATAGCAATCTTAGTTACGATACCTCTGACAGCAAACTATCTGTTACCAAAGCAACAATTACATCAACCCTTGCAAGTACTAGTACTACTACTGGAGCATTGACAGTTGCCGGCGGCATCGGAGTAAAAGGTAATGTTCGTAGTCGTGATGGTAATAATCAAGAAAATTATCTACTATATTCTCCAAAAGTGAGCGTATCCCCCACACCCCCTACTACTGCTACCAATCACGTTGGAGACATTTGGATTGATTTAAATAGCCTTGCTTATTATCAATGGATTAACGATGGTGGAAATAAGTTTTGGTTACAAATAACAATATTATAAAAGAGTTTAAACTATGTCATTAGGATTTCCCTCAAACCCTGCCCTAGGCGATACATACACATTAGGTACCCAAACTTATATTTGGAATGGAAATGCTTGGGCCATACAGGTTCAAGCAGCACAAAATCCCAAATCAATTACTGTGGGTACCGGAACTTCTACTATATCAGTTGGTAGTGGTACAATCACCGTTAATGGATCTGTGGTTATAACGTCTAGCACCTTAATAACTAGAGCTGTTACTGCACTATATGCTGGTACAGATACTGCTGTAAGTGCAAACGTTGGTGTTGTTACTGTATGGAATACTAGTACTCTGCAATCAGTTACAAATCGAGGTTCAACAACAAATAACCCAATTGCTATTAGTAATAATAGCGGGTCTACGGGAACAACAACTGGTGCATTAGTTGTTACTGGCAGTGTTGGTATTGGCGGCGATCTTTGGATTGGCGGCGATTTTTTTGTCCAAGGACACACGGTTTTAACCACTTCAACGTTTGCGGGCCAAATTGGAGCCGGTACTGATATTTTAATTACCGCAACTGATACAGGGGTAGTATATTTTAGTGACATTAGTACATTACAAAGCGTAACAGAGCGTGGCGCAACGTCTGACCAGCAGATATCGTTTTCTAATACCACTCAATCCACATCAAGTACTACAGGGGCCGTAACAATTGCTGGCGGCTTAGGGGTGGCAGGTCGAATAAACTCAGAAAGTGTTCAGATTGCAGATGCAATCTTTGATTCTATGTCAATTATGGTAAATAATACAGCAACGGTAGTTGTGGATTATTACCCTTATAGCACTTTTAGATCTGCAAAATATTTGATACAGATTGATAGTGGTACTGGTCCTAGTGCACAATTCCAAGTAATTGAGATATTATTATTGATAGATAATATGGGTACAATATATGCAACTGAATATGCTGTATTATCATCAGTGAAAGAATTAGGGGAATTTTCTGCGTCATTGGATATTATAACAAATAATGTAAATTTGTATTTTACGCCTTATGAAGACTCAGAAAAGATTTTAAAAATACTAAGAACGGGACTAAGTTCTTAATAAAACAAGGAAGTTGAAATGGCACTAACATCAATTGGCAAAGATTTTATAACGCAAGCAGGCGTGGTTATAAAAGGTACGAGTGCGGTTACCTCGAGTACCGCGCAATCTGGTGCTCTGCAAGTAAATAGCGGAGCGGCTATTGCAGCCAACTTGATTGTTGGTACAACTGCAAGTATATATGGTCCTACTACACTATATGGCTCGTTAACGGTCAATCAACCAGTTACTGTAAATAGTACATTAAATGTTACTGGTCAAAGTACACTTGCTGCGGTAACTGCTACTTTATTATCAGCTACCAGTGTTACTGTTACTGGTCAAAGTATATTTTCTACAGTAACTGCTACACTATTCACCGCTACTAGCGTAACAGTTAATGGTAATGAAAGTATTACTGGTTCACTAAATGTTACTGGTCAAAGTACACTTGCTGCGGTAACTGCTACTTTATTCTCTGCTACCAGTATAACTGTAACAGGCAATGAAACAATTGGCGGTTCACTAAATGTTACTGGTCAAAGTACACTTGCTGCGGTAACTGCTACTTTATTCTCTGCAACTAGTTTAACAGTTACAGGCTCTGCTGGTATAGGCGGTATTGTAACAATAAGTCAAGGTTCTAATCCCACCGGCGCTGCGAATGGAACAGGTGCTTTACAAGTAACTAACAGCGGTGGTGCTGCCATTGCTGGTCAATTATGGGTTGGCGGAAATACCTTTTTGGCAGGAGACTTATATGTCGACGGTACACAGTTTATTGTTAATAAACACGATATTGCCACTGTTGATAATGTATTAACACTGTCGTCTGGTACTACTAGTGCCGCACTAGCGTCCGGATCTGGTTTACAAATTGGTAATACAGTAACATCACAGGCCTATGCTACATTCTTATATGATGGCGGAACAACTCCGGGCTACTGGTATACTGCCAACGGTTTAAAAATTAATGCCACAACCGCTGCAAGTTCTACTAATACAGGCGCCTTGCAAGTAGCAGGTAGCATTGGTGTTGCTGGCGGAGCTTTTGTCGGCGGCGCAGTAACTGCAAGTAATTTCATTGGATACTTGGGTGGCCCAGGTGCAGGCGCAATTGGGACTGGTGCTAATTTATATGGTGGTACAACAAACGGCCTTGGCCAACTTGTTTACCAATCTAATGCCAATGTGACGGCATTTGTATCGTCTGGCACAAACGGTCAATTGTTATATTTGGTTGGCGGTATACCTGTTTGGACATCACCAAGTGGATTGAGTGCAGGTAATGCTAGTACAGCAAGTAATATTGCTGCTGGTTTAAAAGATCAAATTCCGTATCAAACAAATCCTGGTCAAACAACATTCAGTGCTGGTTTAACTTTTAATGGTACTACATTTACCGCTACAAACATTGTAGCAAATAGTAACAATAATGCTATAAACTTTACAAGTACTGGCGGCGGCGCACTAACAGTTGTTGGTGGAGCAACTGTAACTAAAGATATGTGGGTTGGCGGAAACCTTAACGTTGCTGGCAACATTTATTTGGACGGAATTGGTTTAGATACAATTCAAGGTACAACTGGTACATTTGTTAACGTTAGTGTTACTGGTACTGGTGTTGCACTAACCGTGCCAAATGGTAGTGTTACTATTGGACAAAACTTAACAGCTACCACCGCAGTTATTACAAGTTTAAATGCAAGTACAAGCTCTAATTCAGCAAATGCGCTATATGTACAGGGTGGTGTTGGTGTTGACAAATCATTAAAGGTATCCGGTGATACGTGGATCACTGGTAACTTAAACGTACAAGGTAACATTACTGGTACTAACGTTGTTATTAATAACCTTACTGGTACAAATGCTCAGTTCTATGGCGATGCAACTGGTAATGGCGCATTGTATGCAGGTGTATTGGGATATACACCATTTGCACAAACAATGGCACAATTTACAGGTAACTTTAATGGTTACATGGAAGTCAACGTTCAAAACGTAAACACTGGTACAAAGTCTAGTGCTGATGTTGTAGTAAGTGCAGATAACGTTGGTACTAACAACGGCTACATTGACATGGGCATTACCAATAGCAATTGGGACGGCACTCAACCATATAGCTTAGGGCAAATATTAAGTCCAAATGATGGTTATATCATGGTTGGACCAAATGCTGTTGCTGGTAACGGTGATTTGGCATTTGGAACAACAACTACTGGAACCAACATCAAGTTTGTAGTTGCGGCTACAAGTGCCACTGTATTGCTTAACCAGTTGGCAATGACTATCAATCCAGCTAACACTATAGCAAGTTCAACAAATACAGGTGTACTGGTTGTTTATGGCGGTGCTGGTATTGCTGGTAGTATGTATGTTGGAGGTATTGTAACTTCAACAAGTCATATTATTAATGGAACTACTAACGCAAGCTCAACTAATACTGGCGCATTGCAAGTTTTTGGTGGTGCTGGTATTGGATTGGGATTAGTTGTTGGCGGGACAGTTACTGCTACCAATCAAGTCTTAACTGGAACAACAAACGCAACCAACACAACTAGCGGTGCATTGCAAGTTGCAGGCGGTGTTGGTATTGGTCTTAACGTAAACGCCGGCGGTTCAGTTACTGCTGGTGCCGGATTTTATGCAAGTGGTACATATGTCACTGCGCTTACCAGTGGTATTGTAGTTGATTATGCTGCTAACAACGGCCGTATTAGTGTTAATACAGGTAGTAATTTAACATTCTACACTGGCGGTATAGGAACTACTAGCACTTTGGTGTTAAATGCAACTGGCGTAGTTTCCGTTCCAAGCACAATTAATGCAAGTTCAACTAATTCTGGCGCACTACAAGTTTCTGGCGGTGCTGGTATTGCTGGTAGTTTATATGTTGGCGGTTTGGTAACTGCTACAACATTCTACGGTGCCTTAACTGGTGTTGCTACTACTGCAACTTTTGCATTCAGTGCCACAACTGCTACTAACGTTGCAGGCGGCGCTACAGGTAGTATTCCAATTCAAGTAAGTCCTGGTGTTACTGGATTTATCCCATTGGGAACAAGCGGTTATGTATTGACTGCTGGGGCAACTACTGCAACCTGGGCAGCTTCAAGTAGCATAACAGCAGGAAATGCTACAACTGCAACCAACATTGGTGGTTTCTCCGCGCAACAGGTTCTATTCCAATTTACTCCAGGTATTACAACTGCAACTTCTGGATTAACATATAACTTAAACAATAATCAATTAAGCGCTAACAACTTACTTGTTTCTGGTATTACAACTTCCAGCGGTCAATTAGTTGCTAATAGTGGTGCAGTATCTAACGGAACTGGATCTGGTGCATTAATTGTTGCTGGTGGTGCAGGCATAACTGGAGCAGTAAACGTTGGTGGAACTGTTTATGCTGGATTACAAAGTGCAGCTACTGGCACACCAATTTATACGTTCTCAGGCGGAAATACTGCGTTTGCTACTTATACTAGTCCCGTACTAGCAGGATCTAGCACAGTTACTTTGGATAGCTGGACAACCAGTAGTTATAGAACTGCTAGATATGTTATACAAATTGTTGACAGTGGAAAAGTTCACGTTACAGAAATGACAGTGTTTACTGATTGGACAAACGTATATATGAACCAATATGGTATTAGTACTAACCAAGGCGAATTAGGTGCATTTGATGCCAACAACACCAGCACAGTTGGCACAGTAACACTGACATTTACTCCAAGTCCTGCTGCAACTGCAATGACTATTAAAGTGTCGCGTTTAGGTATCACTACATAACGTAAAGTTATTCAACAAAAAGGGGCTAGGTGCCCCTTTTTTAACGGTGTCTTTTAAACGAATAAATATTCAACAGGTAAAACAAATAATATCCAATGACAACATATCAAACGGACTTCAAAGTCAAAAACAGTATTGTGGTGAGAAACACTGCGACTATTAGTACATTGGAAAATATTCAAACAATATCTTACGATAATGCCAGCCAACCTACTTTAAATTTAAATTTCTTAAACGGTCAATTAGATTCTAGAATATCATTTACTCGAGCAAGTGGTGCTACCTATGTTGGGTCAGATGGTTTTATAAAATATGTTAGTAATAATCAACCTAGATTTGATTACAGTCCCTCTAATACAGGAACAATTAGAGGTTTGTTGATAGAAGAACAAAGAACAAATCTTATTTCCTACAGTCAGGATCAAACACAGTGGGCAATGAACGCCGCACCTAACAATTATTTGCCAACTGCCAATGCTGCTGTCGCTCCAGATGGCACTCAATCTGCAACTTTTATTTTAAAACCAACAACTTTGGGTAGTTCGATTGTTTATAAAAACTGGAGCGGGACAACTAGCACTTATTATATAGGTTCAATTTGGTTAAAATCTGGGGGGTATTCACGGGCACAGGTGAATTTTGGAAATACTGCATTTTCTAATACTAACTATGGTGCAGTTATTGATCTATCTACAGGGTCTGTAATAAGCGTTCTTAATAGTTCTACTATTTCAATAGTGCCTTACGCAAATAATTGGTATAGAATAGCAGTTACTGCATTGTCAAGTAGTACAACAGGTAGCTATGTGTTTGCCTTTCAGCCAGTAGATAACAGTAATAATACTGTATTTGCAGGTGACGGGGTTAGCGGAATTTATTCGTGGGGTGCTCAAGTGGAAACTGCACAGTTTACAACTTGGCAAGCAAATTATGGTACTAGTTATATTCCAACTTTTGCTTCTCAAGTAACTAGAAGTAATGACGATGCTAAGATAGCGGGACAGTCCATAACTAGTGTTTGGAATCAAAATAACGGAACATTATTTGCAGAATGGATGGAGGGAATTCAAGGATCTGCTACAACACTTGCTGGATTATTAGGAGTTACTGGATTCACTAATCCTGCTGCTGCTGGCTATAATGGTTATGGCATTGGCATCAATGCTGCCTCATCTAACGCGGCTGCTGTACCCGACCTTGGCCGAAATCAAAGCAACTATTCCAACGTTAATTCTTGGCCCTATAATGGCACCTACATAACCGCAGGGCAAATTTATAGGTCAGTTATTGCCTGGGACTCAAATTTTACTTACGGTATGACTGATGGACTCCTTGTCCCTGGCACCACAGGCGCAATTTCAACATCTAGCAATACCATAGTTTACAATAATTTTTTACAGCCTTGTAATACTTTATTAATTGGAAATCAGAATTGTGGTGGTGGTCCCAACTATTATTTGGACGGTTGGGTGAGAAAAATCAAATGGTGGCCTGCTACTTTGTCTCCTAGCCAAATACAAGCGTTGACTACTACAACTACTTTTGCTGATCGAGATTTTGCAAGTTCTTCTATTATTAAAACAAGTGCGGCATCTACAGCTAACTTTGTTGTTAAACAAGGTGTAGTTATTGGTAATAATTTAGAAGTGCCTGATGTAGATAAATTATATATTACTAACTTAACTCGACCAACACAGCAGCCTAGTCTTAATTTGAATTTCTTACGTGGTGTATTAGATCCAAGAATACAATTTAATCGTGCCAGCGGAGCAACATTAATTGGACCTGATGGTTATATAAAATATGTCGGCAACAACGTTCCAAGATTTGATTACAGTACTACCAGCACAGGTACTTGTTTGGGATTGTTGATGGAAGAACAACGAACTAATTTAGCAATTTATTCTGGTCAAATGACACCAAGTTTATGGAGTTATGGGGTTAACAGCACATACATAGGAACAGCAATTGCACCAGACGGATCCTCTACTGCTGCCAGCGTCACTGGAAATGGCAGCGGCGGCAACGAATATCTGGCAAGGAGTATTACTTATTCTTCTAGCACAGTTTATACAGCCAGTGTTTGGGCAAGATTAGACTCAGGAACAGTTCCGCCGTCTGGAACTATATTATCTATTGCATATTCTAATACTTCTACAACAACCACAACAGTAAGGTCAGTAATAAATTATACTGGAAATTTGACTTCTAATTGGCAAAGATTCAGCACAACATTTACTAACGTATTGGGTGGTACTTATAGTGCATATTTTATAGCGGATCAAACTAATACTTCCACTATTCATGTTTGGGGCGCACAAATTGAGCAAGGAAATTTTGTAACAAGTTATATCCCTACAGGATCTGCTACCGCAACAAGGATATTAGATCTAGCAACAATGAGTGGACCAAACTTTAATAGTTGGGTTAATATTAATCAAGGAACATTATACCTAGAAGCAGATGCAGCCTCGGTCGTATCTGAAACCCCAGTTCTTTATAGATGGCCAGTGTCTATATCACAAGCATATGGTCAAAAAATTGGATTTTACCGAGTAGGAAATTCTGCGTATCCTAAAATTGCAGATGACTCTTATGTTTCAAGATTTGAACCTCTAGTTGGAAATATTACTACCAATACTACATTTAAATTTGCACTATCTTATAGTAGTGGCAACCAAATGTCGTCCTTAAATTATACAAATTCAGCAACTGGCACAGCCACAATACTGCCAAAACTTGTCGATAACTTAAGAATAGGCAATGGCGATGCTGCTTGGTGCGGCCACATTAGACGAATTGTATATTATCCTGAACAGTTGGCAAACACTGTAACACAATCGCTTACCGTAATTTAATATAAATAAACAATACAATGTAACGGCCGTTACGTGGAAAGGGAAGCGAGATGGCAAACCAGAATGACTTTATAGTCAAGAATGGCATTGTGGTACAAAGTACCGCAACCATATCTTTGGCTAGTAATTTAGTGACAACTAGTGTAGCACGTACAACTGCCAAACCTTCCCTTGATTTAAACTTCACTAGATCTACATCATTAGATTCTAGAATATCTTTTTCCCGTGCAAGTAGCGCCACATTTGTTGGTGCAAATGGTTATATTTCTTATTCCCCATCTAATCAACCTAGGTTTGATTATGATCCTATAACTGGGCAATGCAAGGGATTATTAATAGAAGAATTTCGTACTAATCTTTATACTAATTCATCGGCATTTTCCCTTTGGGGAAAATCTGGGGGGTTGGATACTGTGATCGATAATGCAGCAATATCTCCTGACGGATACCAAACAGCATCTTATGTCAATGCAAATGGAACAACAAATTCTTATTTAAATGGTACGTTTGCCGTTGCTTCATCTGGAACAACTTACACAAAAAGCATATTTGGTAAAGCAGGCACCACAAGCACTTTGGTTTTTGAAATACCTGATTATATTACTAGTCCTTCGTATTTTCAAACTACATTTAATCTAGCAACTGGACAAATTACTGCCAATGCTACAGGTAACACTTCAGTCATTACTCCATACCCTAATGGATGGTATAGATGCAGTGTTACGCGAACATTTTCAACAGCATCAAATGGTGGAACATTTTATATAGGAACTTACGGTGCTGGCACTGGCAGTGTGTATCTTTGGGGCGCCCAATTTGAAGCTGGCTATTTTCCAACAACACTCATTCCTACTGGTTCAGCGCAAGCATCTAGGCTGAACGAAACTTGTGCAATAATTGGACAAAGTTATAATAATTTCTTTAATGGCACACAGGGAAGTTTTTATATTGAAGCAGACAACACCTATAGCACCGCTAAGACAGATTATCCGCGTGTTCTAGCGTTTTGCGATGCTAACAGCAATCAAAATAACACAATCCAGTACATATACGTCACGGCCTCTGGCGGCACACAGGTGGCGGTATGGAGAGGCGCAGCTTACTTAAACGCAGTAAATGCCAACGTTGCTAGCGGAGCACTTGTTAAAGCGGCCTTTGGTTATAATCAAACTGCAATATCTGGATCATTTAACGGAAGCGTAAGTCAAAGTGGTTCAATTCCAGGACTTCCTACATTAGATAGATTGGGCCTCGGTGCATTACCCAACGGAAACGGTGGCATTAATGGCCACATAAAAAGATTTATCTACTGGCCACAAAAGTTGGCAGACGCACAATTACAAACTATAACGAGTTAAAATATGAACGATTATTATTTAAAAACAACAGATGAAAAAACACTATGGGAATTATTGTTAAATTTGGATCTAGCAATGACCGTAAATAATCCTGACAATAGTACTTTCAATGTTCCAAAAGGTATTGCGTTGGATATCATTGGTACAATTTATAAACCTACAGGAAATATGACCTTAGACAACAATGGATTTTCATTTCCTGAGTATCATCCAATAGAAGGCTTTCACGCCAATATACGTGGTAATTTAACAGAACAACAACAGGCAGCATTACCATTAATTAGTGCTCCAGCAACGCCACATAGAGTTTGGGCATAATAGAGAATAGGATATGACATATAAGTTAGTAGGCCAAGAACCTTATCAATTGCCCAGCAACGCTGATTTGGGCACAATGGCCTATCAAAATTCTGATGGCATTAATATTGGACTTATAAACGTTGGCAATACCGCCAGTATCGCAGGTCTAGTTGCGCCATTAACTATTGGTTATTCACAATCCTCTGCTGGCACAGTATTATATTTGACACAAGTTCCTGCTAACCTAAGCACTGGTGGTTTGATCATTGGATCCAATATTGCTGCCAACACTACTGTAACCAGTTTTGTTGCAGGATTTTCAACTTATCAACCAACATATACCGCCACAACAGCATCAACTTTAGTTGCATTAACTTCAACTTATGGACTGTCAACAAGTTTTGGTGTTGGTGGCACTGGTATTACCTATGGTACTTTGGTATCTAGTATCAGTAATACGGGCCTGCCAGTAACTTATAATTCTACTGGCTCGTCTATTGGTACTAATACTTTGTACATAGGCACAACTACAAACGTTGCAGTTAATCAAATTGTTATAGGTTCAGGAGTTGTTACTGGTACTTATGTTACTGGTATTACTGCAAACATATCAGTAACTATCAGCAATACAAGCACTAACGTATCAACTGGCACAGCATTAACATTTGTGCCAACAGTTACTTTAAGTAGTGCAATTGCGGCAAATACACAGACTCAAAATTTATTATTCTTTCCAACAGTAACGTTAAATCAAAATAGTAGCGCGGCAGTTAATCAAGGCACTGTCGTCAATAATTACTTTGCCCCAACCAGTGCTGGAAATGCTGCTTTAGTAATACAACAAGGCGGTATTGGTGTAACTGGTAACAGTTATTTTGCCAATTCTTTAAATATTGCTGCCAGCACAAATTCTGGTAGCACTACTACAGGTGCATTAACTGTTACGGGCGGCGCAGGCATTGGCGGTAATTTAACTGTTGGTGGTACAATATCTGGAACATTTTCTGGTAGCATTACAACAGCATCAAATATTGCAAGTGGAACTCCTGGACAACTACATTATCAAAGTTCTCCAGGTATAACATCATTTGTAAGTACAGGCACTGCTGGCAATATATTAGTAAGTAACGGTATAAATGCTCCTACTTATAATAACACATTAACATTATCAGGGACAACTTCGGCAACTTCAACCAACTCAGGTGCGTTACAAGTTGTAGGTGGTGTTGGTATTGGGGGAGATTTATATAGCGGTAATCACTATATTCAACGAACTAATATTTCTGCCAGTTCAGATACAGTAGCAGCTTGGGTATATGATAGTACGTCAACCTATACATCAACTGTCACTAATCAAGACATTTTCTTTAAGCCAGATGGTACCAAAATGTTTGGTATATCAACTAATGCTATTTTTCAATGGACGTTAGGCACACCTTGGACATTAACTGGATCAGTTACATCAGGTACAACCTACTCACTGGCCGCAGTTGATACAGCCGTTGCTGGAATTACATTTAGCCCAGACGGCACCAGCATGGTCACTGTTGGTAATACTGCTGTAGCCAATGCCACTGTTGGCAGCGCCGCTAGTGAAGATAGGGCTTATTATTTTACATTGGCAACACCTTGGGATCCTTCTAGTGCCACTCTAGTAAGTTCAATAAGATTTGCCATTGGCGATCAAGGAATTCCAGCAGCTGAAGCCACTCCTACTGCCTGTGCTTATGATAATACTGGTGGAAATTTTTATGTGATAGGTACTACGGTACGTAGGGTATATCAATATACCTTATCCACACCATACGTTGTTAATACCAGTACCGTGGTATATTCTAGACAATATATTACAGCTGAAGATACTAGTCCGCAAGGTTTAAGTTTTAACAATAATGGTACAAGAATGTATATTCTTGGCGCAACTAACGATTCCGTATCAGAATATAGATTAAGTACCCCGTGGGATGTAACTACAGCAGTATACTACGATAAATTTTTTGTTGGGCTACAAAATGGATCCATGCTGGGCCTATATATTAACAATACTGCAACCAATTATGCATTTATGGTTGGTAGTACAGCCATATATCGTTATTCTACCAACACTCAAGCCTCATTTGTTAATCCAGAAACATCTGCAAGCAACATTATTTTAAATGGCTTAGTTAGAGTCAAAGGTGCTACCAATATCTTATACACTGACTATGATATCTATGCTGGCAGAAATATCACAACATATAACAATACTATTAACGTGGGTCAGAGTGGTGCTGCTGCGTCATTATTTACGGGACTCAGCACTGGTGCATTGAGTTTCTATACTGGTCAATCATCAGGAGCGTTAAGTGTAGGTGGTACAGCAGCCACTGGTAACATAACAATTGGCCAGTCAACTGCTGCTCAAGCAGTGGGCATTGCTAGTGGTGCTACTGCCTCAGCCTCTACCAAAACAGTCAACATTGGCACTAATGGCACTACTGGATCCACTACCAACATAAACATCGGCCCGGTGCTTGGTTCAGGAACCACAACAGTTAACAATGGAATAACATTAGGCAGCACGTCAAATAATCCTATATTGATGAGTGGTAACTACACTCAGTCAACACCTGGATTTATTGTGGCTACTGGCACATTGGTTGGAACAACAACTACCAATAATATCTATGCGTTCAATTACCAACACACTCTAGCACCAGTTAGTACTGCAACTATTGCCAATTATTATGGTCAGTTGTTCTTACCAACACTAACCAATACTGCAACATATGGAACTATGTATGGAGCGTTTGCACGTATTGATATGAGTGCTGCTGCAACTAGTGGCACAGTAACATCTTGGTATGGATTCAGTAGCGAAAATCCTGGTAGAAATGCTGCCGCTGATGTACGCTTTACCAACCACTTTGGGTTTAGAGCATCTGATCCAAGTTCAATCACTGCTACAAACGTATACGGATTTGCAAGTCAAATTCCCGCTACATCTGGTGTAAACAAATGGAACATTTACTCGTCTGGTACTGCACCTAACTATTTCTCTGGTAGTGTGGGAATTAACACAACCGTGTTCAATTACGGTGAAAAATTAGCAGTCAACGGCGGTCAAACAATAAGTGGTATTTTTACCTCCACTAATACGACTGATTCCCAAAGCACCAATTCAGGTGCCCTACAAGTTGTTGGTGGTGTTGGTATTGGCGGCAGTTTGTTTGTTGGTGGCACAGTTACATCAACTAATCATATTGTTACTGGAAGTGCTAATGCCTCATCTACTAACTCAGGTGCGTTACAAGTTATAGGCGGTGCTGGCATTAACGGTGGTTTATTTGTTGGCGGCATTGTAACAGCTACAGCATTTGTTGGAGCATTGACTGGTACTGCAACAACTGCTACTAACATTGCAGGTGGCGCCACAGGTAGCATACTAATGCAAACTGCTGCTGGTGCTACGGCGTTTATTCCTTTGGGTACAAATGGTTATGTATTAACTGCGGGTATAAACACTGCAACTTGGCAAGCAGTAAGTGGATTAAGTGCAGGCACTTCTACCAATGCTAATAATGTGTTGACCACACAACAAATTTCTGCAGGTTCATATTACCCAGTATTTGTAAGTGCAAATAATGCCACTGGCGTATATATGCCTGAGTACACAACCAGTACATTTTTGGTCAATCCTGGCACACAAGTAGTAACTGTACAAAACTTACAAGCTCAAGGTACCGCCACCGTATTAAGCACATTGGCCAGCACAGGTAGTGTTCAAAACAATGCGCTTTATGTGGCTGGTGGTGTAGGAATTGGCCAGTCCTTATATGTAACAGGCCCAGCAGTGTTCAACAACAGTGTCACATTCAGTGGCACAACCACGTATGTATTATCAACCAATACTGTATATACTGACAACATTCTTGAACTGCACTATCCCAGTACTGGCACCGTTTGGACTGTAGATGATGGCAAAGATATAGGTCTACGATTCCATTACTATAGTGCCGGTGATCAAAATGCTGCACTTGTGCTGGCCAATGATTCAAAATATTTAGAGTGGTATGGCAGTGGCATTGAAGATTCAACCAGCACTATTAAAGGTAGCTATGGTACATTCAAAACTGGCGGAATAATTTTAACCAGCACTGCCAGCAGTACCAGTACTCTCACTGGTGCACTTACTGTAGCAGGCGGCGTAGGAATTGGCGGTAATTTGTATGCCGCCAACATTTATACCAACGGTTCTCAACTGTTGCCAACTACTATTCAAACATTCATATCTTCAGCAAATTCGACAACATTTGCTATTAGTGGCGGATATGTAGTTGGCCAGCAACAAGTATTTGTTAACGGTATTAGTTTAAGTGCCACCGCGGGCGATTATACCGCTAATGGTAGTACTATTGTGTTATCAACTCCTAGAAACAGTGGCGACGTTGTGCAGGTGGTAAGTCAACAGGGATACGCAGTAAGTGCCCAACGGGCTTATATATTCAATCAGTATACTAGTAACGGAACGACCACAACATTTGCCACCAATTATAATACAGCAACAGTACAGGTATTTCAAAACGGCATACTACAAATGCCAACTACATATAGTGCTACCAATGGAACAAGCATTATATTTGGCAGTATTCCAAGTAATGGAACTGTAATTGGTGTGGTTAGTTTTAATTCAGTGAGCATTGCCAACGCGATAAGTAGTAGTGGTGGCACAATAAATGGAACATTAAATGTCACCGGCAATTTGCAAGTAAGCGGTGTAAATGTTAAAAGTTACGCTACAGCAATGGCTGTAGCAATGGCTATGTAAAGGATAAAGAATAAAATGGCAAAGCAATTAGTAAGAAGTTATGTGTTTACGCCTGGCGCAGCAGGTGCTGGAACGGTACAAATTCCTGGATTTTATGATTTAAGTCAAATATTGATCATTACCAATGTCACACGCAACACAATAATTTATAATTTTGCTGATTTGAGCTATGTGGGTACCACCGTGAGTTTCAATCGAGCAAATACAACACAATTTCCGCAGGCTTTGCAAAATACTGATGGCGTGACCACTATTACTTTGGGGTATAATACTACCGGAATGACAAGTTCTGATATCTTGCAAGTATTCACTGAGCGGGGTGACGGTGCTGTTGTTACCCGCCCTTGGGAAATGGGGACAGATGCTTTTGAGCGTACCCGCACATCTACTCCGCAAAGTATGCTTGATGCTGACTTTGAATATGGATTACAGCCTACCAAATGGCAAACTATCAGTACTGCCCGTGGGTATCCTGGCATTTATGAAATACCTGGAACTGATTTGAATGTAACATCCATGATTACTGATGCCAGTGGTGGCGGCTTAAACACAAAGGTAGAAAGTTTAATCACAGTCACTACACAAAATCCACATAATTTTTCAACAGGCACTGCTATTACTGTACAAAATTTAGATACAACAGTAACTGGTGCGGCTCGAGCGCAAGGTTCATTTGTTGTTAACGCAGTACCATCTTCTATGTCATTTAATTATTATGCTAGAGCACAAGTTGGCACAACGACTAATACAAATATATCCACTAGCTATACTATTGTTCGTAGGGGAGGATTTTATACTGGTGCTGCTATTGGCACAACTACCTTTTCTGTATCTGGCAGCGGTGCTACCACTACTGGAACAGTGACAGTTACATTTGCTCAAAATCACGGCTTAGTTCCTGGACAAAGTATTTACGCAGCAATTACTAGCGATAGCGGGACAAATAACAACATCTTATGTCAAGGTCCGTTTTATATTCAATCAGTTCCATCGCTGACAACATTGACATATCTTGCTAGAAACACTGGCACCATTACGGGAACAGTAACTGGTGTAATATATGGTAGATCAGATGCTTTTTATCAACATAGGCCATTTGACGGTGGTGTAAGTTTGGGAGCAGGCGGACCAAACTATTCATCGCAAGCAGTTCGTATGAGTAAAAAATACATACGTTATCAATCTGGTAAGGCTATTAACTATAATACTGCGGCTCTTTTTGCTCCAAATTACAATATTCGCAGTATAACTGCATCAGGTACAACGCCAGGAAGTACTATTACTATAGTTACAGACGACTTGGATCACGGATTACAAGCTGGCGCAGTAATGGGGGTTGCAGGTGTTACTACCGCTGGATATAATGGGGTATATACAGTGGTATCAATAACTGATGAACGTACTTTTACAGTAACGGCATCGACAACTTTGGGTTCCACCAATGGAGCATTTGGGGTAGGCTGCTATATATACCATACAAGTTGGCACGGTGCTACTATTCGTGCTGGTACGTATGATGATCAAAATGGAATGTATTGGCAATATGATGGGATACAAATGGCAATTGGTCAAAGATCTAGTACATTTCAAACAGCAGGTACTGTATCAGTCACGCCCGATATTAATTTAATTGTTGGAAACTACACACAATTTCAAAATCAACTATATGCAGGCGATCGTGTTGTTATCAAAGGTATGAGTCACGTAGTAACATCAATTACCAGTGCAACTTATATGACTGTTAATCCTGACTACCGCGGGAGTACATCAACAAACGGCGCTAAAATGGTTCGTACTCAAGATATTATAGTTCCACAAAGTCAGTGGAACGTTGATCGTTGCGACGGGACTGGGGGTGTTTATAATCCTAGTGGATACAATTTATTACCTTGGAAATTGCAGATGATTGGTTTACAATGGACTTGGTATGGAGCAGGATTTATTGATTGGATGTTGCGCGGCCCAGAGGGCAAATACATTACTGTGCACCGTATGAAAAACAGTAACATTAATACAGAAGCATATATGCGTTCAGGAAACCAACCTGTAAGATACGAAGTTATCAATGAAGGCGCCAAGGATTCTTTAGCGGTAGCAATGGATGCAGTTGGTACTACTGCGATGACATTGACCAATGTTGCATTTTTTCCTAGCACTGGTACTGTATATGTTGATAATGAATTGATTAGTTATACTAGTAAGACTACCGCCACAAATACACTTAACGGATTGACCCGTGCCAGTGCATTAACCCCTTGGGTAATTGGCGCAGTACAAAATTATACCGCTGGATCTGCTGCTACTCATACAGCTGGTACTGGAGTTATATTAGCAAGCCAAACTGCTACTCCAACTATTAGTCATTGGGGAAGTGCATTCCTAACAGATGGCGGATTTGATCAAGATCGTGGCTACATTTTCAGTTATCAAGCACCAAACATTACTGTGTCTACTAAAAAAACTACAGCGTTTGCTATTCGTTTAGCACCCAGTGTTAGTAATGCTACAGTAGGTGATTTAGGAGTTAGGGACTTGATTAACCGTTCTCAATTGTTGTTACAATCAATTGAAAACACTGCTGGTGCAGCATCGGCTAACCAAGCGATTGTAATTGAAGGTGTAATTAACCCAAGTAATTTTCCAAATACAGTTACCAATATTACTTGGTACAGTTTGAATGGTTCAGTGCAAGGTGGTAATATATTAGGTTCTGGACAACCAAGTTTTACTCAAATTGCTCCATCAAGCTCTATCAATTTTGATGGTGCTGCTAGTTATAGCACACAATTGAGTAGCGATGCTTCGACAGGAACCTATGTATTGCAAGTTAATAGTACTGCCAGTATGGCCATTGGCGATGCTGTTGTTACTATATCCGCAGCAGGTGCAGGTGTTGCTGGAAACAGTTTAATTCAAAGTATTGGTGCTGGTACTATTACTTTAACACAACCAATTTTAAGTCTCGTTACTAGTGGAACAAGAATTACGGGTTATAGAAATTCTTGGGCAGTTCCTGGAGAAACTATTTTCTCGTTTATTTCCAGTCCTGCCAACAAAGATTCTTTGGACTTGTCAGCATTAAAAGAACTTACAAATACTCCCTTAGGTGGTAGAGGTTGTTATCCAAATGGGCCCGACACATTGTTTATCAATGTATACCTAACATCTGGACCAAGTTTACAAACAAACTTAGTTCTACGTTGGGGAGAAGCACAGGCTTAATTTTATAATAAATACACTACTGTTTAGGATGCACTGATGTCAATTGCTAGTAATTTAACGTTTATAGAAAACTCTGCTGGAGCAATCACTACTGGCACGTTTAATGTCATCAGTTTGCCTATCACATTTAGTGCCAATAATACTGAATATTTTAGATTAGATACCAGCGGTAATCTTGACCTTGGATACACCAGTGCTCAAAGCGGCGCCAAATTAAGTGTCAATGGCGGGATATTTGTCAACGGTACTGTGACTGCTACAACATTTAATAATGTAATTATTACTCAACCAGCAAGTACCTCAACTCTAACATTGGGAAGCGGAACTGCTTTAAATCACCCCGCTTCATTAACGTTTCCAACTGTAAATGCTACTACAGCAAGTTGGGTGTTGGCAATGAGTTCAACACCCAACACACTACAATACCAAGCACCTGGTACTGGACCCCAGGGAAGTACTGGCGCTCAAGGAGCACAAGGACAAGCAGGCGCTCAAGGAGCACAAGGACTTCAAGGCGTTCAAGGTAACCAAGGACTTCAAGGCGTTCAAGGTTCGTCTGGTACTGGTACACAAGGCGTTCAAGGAGCACAAGGACTACAAGGTGTTCAAGGTAACCAAGGACTTCAAGGTGTTCAAGGTAACCAAGGACTTCAAGGTGTTCAAGGTAACCAAGGACTTCAAGGCGTTCAAGGAACACAGGGACAAGTGGGCGCTCAAGGTAGCCAAGGAGTTCAAGGTGCGCCAGGAGTCGGTGCTCAAGGAAGTCAAGGGGTAGTTAGTTTAAACGCTCAATGCAGCGTGTATATAGGTGGAGGCGGCACTAGTGCTAACACTAGTTCTTTAAGTAATATTGCCATTGGTTGCTGTTCAATGTTTGCTGTTACCAGCGGTTGCAATAACTTTGCCATTGGTATTAATTCACTACAAAATAATACTACTGGTAACAATAACACAGCTATTGGCATTAGTTCACTTAAAAATAACAACACTGGTGCATATAACACGGCTATTGGAAACAATGCACTCTGCGGCAACACCTACGGCAATAATAACGTCGCTATTGGATTCAATTCACTACTCTGCAACACCACTGGCTCGTGTAATACCGCCATTGGCCTATGTGCACTAAACAGAAATTTATATGGCGCATATAACGTTGGTATAGGACAGTATACTTTATTTTATAATAATACCGGTTGTAATAACGTTGCCATTGGATATCAAGCATTATATTGCAACACCACCAATTACAACACGGCCATTGGTGCAAGTACACTTAGAAATAACACCACTGGTAATTTTAACACCGCTATTGGTGCCAACGCACTTACTAGTAATACCACTGGATGTGCCAATACTGCAATTGGTCAAAGCGCACTTTATTGTAATTCATACGGTCTTTATAATGTAGCAATAGGTTATACCGCTTCTTATTATAATAATACTGGTTGTTATAACGTTAGTTTAGGTGTTAATTCTTTATTTGCTAACATTTCTGGCAACAATAACGTAGCCATAGGTGCCCAGACACTCTATTGCAACACCACTGGTAATAATACTGCGATTGGCAATTATGCACTTAGATCAAATACCCTAGGAACTTATAATGTCGCGCTAGGATCAACTGCACTTTATAACAATAGCACTGGTAGTTGCAACGTTGCTATTGGTACTTCTGCACTTTATTGTAATACTACTGGTATTGGTAATACTGCTATTGGTCTATGCGCACTTTATAACAATTCCACTGGATGTTACAACACTGCTGACGGGGTATATGCACTAATTAATAATACAACTGGGTGTAATAACATAGCTCAGGGGTATAAGGCTTTAAACAGTAATACCACTGGTAGCGGTAATATTGCTATTGGTATTTGTTCAGGATGTTTGATCACTACTGGTTACAATAATACCATCATTGGTTCACTACCAGCTGCTGCTGGTTGTGTTTGTACATTGTTATTAGGTGCTGGCACTTGTGAACGCATTCGTGTTGATAACAACGGCCTGTATGTAAACAACACATTAGTTAATACCAGTGGTGTGAGTGCGGCGACTCCAACAACATTAGGTACGGTATTTGGTTATACTACAGGTAATGGAAATACAAGTATTGGTTGTTGTGCTGGTAATACAACTAGCACTGGATCAAATAACATTGCTATTGGTTGTTTGGCATTGTTTTCTAACACTACTGGAAGTAATAACGACGCGGTTGGCTACGCTGCACTATGCGGAAATACAATTGGTGTAGGCAACTTTGCATCGGGGTGTGCTGCATTGGCCGCCAACACCATTGGTAGCTATAACTTTGCCCAAGGTTACAATGCTTTAAGAAACAACACTACTGGTTGTACTAACGTTGCTATTGGACCATTTGCTCTATGTGCAAACACTTCTGGATGTAATAACGTTGCAATTGGGTGTAGTTCTCTAACTAAAAACACTACTGGTTCAAATAACATTGCAATTGGTTGCTTTGCCATGTGTTCAAACACCACCGGATGTGGCAACATTGCATTGGGTTCTGGTGCACTCTACAACAACACCATTGGCACTAACAACTTTGCTGCTGGTCCTAACGCATTATGTGGTAACACTACAGGTTTTAATAATATTGCAATTGGCAGTTATGCACTTAAATCTGGTGGTTCTAATAATATAGCTTTTGGCGCCAGTGCACTTTACGGTACTACAGGAGGTACCGATAACTTTGCAGCTGGGGCAAATGCTTTGCAGTCAAACACTAGTGGCTGCAATAATGTTGGTGTTGGTAATAATGCACTTAACTGCAATACTAGTGGCTGCGCCAACGTTGCTATAGGCGTAATGGCTCTAAAAAATAACACAATTGGTAATAACAATAATGCACAAGGATATAATGCACTTAAATGCAATACCTATGGAAATAACAACAATGCCAAAGGTTATAAATCATTATGTTCTAACACTACTGGTTGCAATAACACAGCTTTTGGTTGTTTTTCATTAAGTGCAAACACTACCGGTATTAGTAACACCGCTATTGGGTTTGGTTCCCTAAGGACCAATACTTACGGTAACCATAATACTGCTGTTGGCTGCGGCGCACTTGGCTCAAATACCAGTGGTTGTTTTAATACAGCCATTGGATGCAGCGCACTACGTCTTAACACTACTGGCAATAGTAATACAGCCATTGGATACGGCACTCTTTATTCCAACACCTATGGCAATAATAACACAGCCGTTGGATGTAGTGCACTTGGCTCAAATACCACTGGCAATAGTAATACAGCCATCGGCATTTGTGCATTAAGATTTAACACTACTGGATGTGCTAATATTGCCATTGGACAATACGCATTAGCTGCAAACACCTACGGTAATAATAATACAGCTTTTGGAAGTAGTGCGTTGTCTGCAAACACCATTGGTTCAGATAATACAGCTATTGGAAATAATGCGTTGTCTGCAAACACCACTGGCAGCTCAAATGTGGCCATCGGTAATCTTGCTTTGAACAGTAATACCACTGGTAAATCAAATTTTGCAATTGGCTGTTTTGCACTCCAGTCAAACACCTACGGTTCACATAATATTGCAATTGGATGTGCTTCTTTAAATTCCAATCGCACCGGGTGTCATAACACAGCTATTGGATGTAATGCACTTGGTAATAACACTGCGGGTAATAATAATACAGCTTTTGGTAACTACTCTCTTGTTAATAACTCTGTTGGTTCTGATAATATTTCCATCGGACAATGTGCACAACGTTGTAATACTATCGGAAGTAATAATATATCTTTTGGAAGTAGAGCACTGTATGGTAACACTACCGGCGCCAATAATATAGCTATTGGCAGCAATGCTGGTTATGCTATAACAACTGGTGCCAATAATACCATTATTGGTTCTTTAAATGCTGCCGCTGCCTGCGTGTGCACAGTGTTGATTGGTGCTGGCACTTGTGAACGCATTCGTGTTGATAACAGCGGCCTGTATGTAAACAATGTATTAGTTGGATCTGGCGCCCAAGGATCAGTTGGGGCTCAAGGAAGTCAGGGACAAGTGGGTGCTCAAGGAGCACAGGGACTACAAGGATTCCAGGGAGTTCAAGGAAACCAAGGTCTTCAGGGAGTTCAAGGTTCGCCTGGTACTGGCTCACAAGGTGTGCAAGGAGCACAAGGAACACAAGGATTCCAAGGCGTTCAAGGTTCGCCTGGTACTGGCTCACAAGGTGTGCAAGGAGCACAAGGAACACAAGGATTCCAAGGCGTTCAAGGTTCGTCTGGTACTGGCTCACAAGGTGTTCAAGGAGCACAGGGACTACAAGGATTCCAGGGCGTTCAAGGAAGTCAGGGACAAGCGGGTGCTCAAGGAGCACAGGGACTACAAGGATTCCAGGGAGTTCAGGGAGCAGCTGGGACTGGAACACAAGGCGTTCAAGGAGCACAAGGTGTAGTTAGTTTAAACGCCCAATGTAGCGTGTATATAGGTGGCGGTGGCACCAATGCCAGCTCCAGTTCGTGCGGTAACATTGCCATTGGTTGTTGTTCAATGTTTGCTATTACTGGCGGATGTCATAACTTTGCTGTTGGTATTAGTTCATTGCAATCTAATATTACCGGAATTAATAACACAGCCATTGGATTAAATTCTCTCAAAAATAATAATGCTTCTAATAATATTGCTATTGGCATCAGTGCCCTTTTAACTAATACTTACGGTGCTAATAATATTGCCTTTGGTAATAATGCTCTTCAAGCTAACACCACTGGCTGTAATAACGTGGCAATTGGGTCAACTGCACTATATTATAATACATTTGGATGTAATAATATTGCACTAGGTTTTGGTGCATTGCAAAATAACACTATTGGATGTGGCAACATTGCCCAAGGCTATTGCGCCCTTGGCAGCAATACATCTGGTTGCAACAACGTTGCTATAGGGTGTTTTGCATTAAAATCTAATATATCTGGTGTCAATAATATTTCAATTGGTCAGTATTCGTTATGTGCAAATACCATTGGTAACAACAACTCTGCTCAAGGATACAGGGCACTTAATTGCAATACCTTAGGCAGTAATAATAAAGCTGTAGGTTGTTGCTCTCTATATAAAAATACCACTGGCTCAAATAACACTGCTATTGGATACAACACTCTTGCTGGTAATACCACAGGCAGTAATAATGTAGCAATCGGACCGTTTGCACTTTGCAGTAATTTGTATGGTAATGATAACACTGCTATTGGTTGTTTTGCTCTTTGGAAAAATACATCAGGATGCAGTAATCTAGCTATTGGATTAAGTGCACTAGGTAACAATTCTAGCGGTAATCACAATACAGCTATTGGTTGTAATGCACTGTTTAATAACACTACGGGATCAAGTAATATTGCCATTGGATGTAATTCACTATGTCGTAACTCATATGGTAATAATAACACCGCACTTGGACAATGTTCTCTTATAGCTAATACTACTGGCTGTCATAATATTGCCATTGGTTGTAATGCACTTAATTGTAATACAACTGGTTCAAATAATATTGCAATTGGCACCCTTGCTGGACAATATTCTGACGGATCAAACAACACCATTATTGGTTCATTACCAGCTGCGGCAGGATGTGTATGCACAGTTTTAATTGGTGCTGGTACTTGTGAACGTATCCGTGTTGATAATAGTGGACTTTATGTAAACAATACATTGGTCAGCACTTCTGGGGGTGCAACAATTAGTGATAATACCACTACCAACAGTGATTACTTTCCACTATTCAGCACGACTAGTTCAGGCACATTATCTGCAATAAATGTATCAACCACCAAGTTGAAATACAATCCCAGCACTGGACAATTAACTGTAGTTGAATTAAACTCAACCTCAGATGCGGCAGTTAAGACTAACATTGCTATAATTGATAATCCAATTGAAATTCTGCAGCAATTACGTGGTGTTAAATTTAATTGGAAAGAAAGTGGTCGAAGGAGTTACGGTGTGATTGCACAAGAGTTGGAAAAAATATTGCCAGAACTAGTGGGTAATGATGCCAACAACTACAAGACCGTTAGTTATCTGCCGTTAATTGGTTTCTTAATTGAAGCAGTTAAACAGCAACAACTACAGATTACGGCTCTACAATCAAAATTAAGCTAAATCTTGGCTAAATACCATAGCTGAGTTTACGGACGATGATGGCGCACTTATAACTTATTCAAGTTATTATGCCATCACGTCCTTTAGAGAAGAAATAAAAGGACAGCGTAATGGCAATTAAAATTTGCGGAAATACAATTATACCTAACTTAACAGGATGTAATACCACCAGCGGTAACGTGGCAGTTGGTGTATCAAACTTATCTAGTCTGACTACTGGGTGTAATAACGTAGCTATTGGTACGCTAAGTTTACAATGTAATACTTCAGGTAACAATAATATTGCCATTGGAAACAGTGCACTTTGTAGTGCTACTTACGGCAACAATAATATTGCTCAAGGATATTCGGCCCTTAAATGTAATACCACTGGTAATAATAACATAGCTATCGGATGTGTATCATTGGCAGCAAGTACTTGTGGATCAAGCAACATTGCTATTGGATATTGTGCAGGTGTTAACATTACCACTGGTGCTTTTAATACCGTTATTGGTTCATTACCAGCAGCAGCTGGCTGTTTTGCTACAGTATTGATTGGTGCGGGCGCTACTGAACGTATTCGAGTTGACAGTACTGGATTATATGTTAACGGTGCTACATTTCCTGCACTGTCTGCTACCTATAACAGCCTTGGTATTGGCACTGGCGCATTGGCCCTCAATGCGGGTTGTAATAACTTTGCATTTGGTCTTGGCGCATTATGCAAAAATACCACTGGTTGGGACAATTTTGCAGTTGGCCTATGTGCCGCTGGCTGTAATACCTACGGCAGTGCTAATGTGGCTATTGGAAGGTTTGCGTTAGTGAATAACACAACTGGATCTGGAAACATTGCTGTTGGATCTAATTCTCTACGATGCAATACTGTTGGTTGTCATAACATTGCTTTAGGTAATAATACCCTATACTGCAATACTTCTGGGCAGCAGAACATTGCTATTGGTAATAACGCATTATATGGTAACTCGTTTGGCTGCGGTAACGTTGCTCAAGGATATCGAGCATTATGTGGTAACAAATCGGGAAGTTTCAACGTTGCCATTGGAATACTTACATTAACTAATAATACCTCTGGTTGTAGTAATACCGCAATTGGTGCGTGTGCACTGTACAATAATACTAGTGGCGGATGTAACACTGCTATTGGCTATGCTGCTCTTTGCTGCAACACTTCTGGTTCAAATAACATTGCCATTGGGTCACAGGCCTTGGCTAATAATACCATTGGCTGTCAAAACTTTGCTCAAGGGTATAAGGCGCAATATTGCGGCACTACTGGCAATAATAACATAGCGTTTGGATTCTGTGCTGGTTTTGCCGGCGGCGGCTGTAATAATATTGCAATGGGATATAAGGCGTTTACTTGCAATACTGTTGGGGTTGATAATTTTGCCTTTGGTACTTACGGTTTGAGATCTAATGTTAACGGATTTGGAAACTTTGCCGCTGGGTATAAAGCACAATGCTCAAATATTTCTGGTTGTTATAATATAGCTATTGGTCAATGTGCTCTCCAAGGTAATATACAAAGTAATAATGTTGCATTAGGTTATGCTGCACTTTACGGAAATACCAGCGGCTGTAATAACACAGCCATTGGTTGTAATGCACTCTTTTTGAATGGAAGCGGTTGTAATAACGTTGCAATTGGTTACTGTGCTGCTGCCAAAAATAGTACTGGTAATAACAATCTTGCGGTTGGAAGTCTAGCACTTTATTGTAATACCACCGGTAGCAATAACTTTGCTGTTGGTTTTAATGCGCTATGCAAGAACACCATTGGGGGTTCTAACTTTGCTCAAGGTTATCAGGCACTGGGAGTCAACTCTACTGGCTGTAACAACTTTGCCCAAGGTTATTGGTCTTTAAGACTTACTACAACTGGGTCAAATAACATAGCAATTGGCCGTAGTGCAATGCAAAACAATACTATTGGCTGTAACAATATTGCTCAAGGTTATTATGCACTTCTCTGCAACACCAGTGGTAGTAATAACTTTGCTCAAGGGTATTATTCACTTATATGTAATACCACTGGCAGTAACAGTATTGCAATTGGCTGCTGTTCATTAGTATTAAGTAATGCTTCTGGTAGTAACATTGCAATTGGTGCATTAGCAGGGTCTGCATTAACAACTGGTGTTAACAACACCATTATTGGTTCATTATCAGCTGCTGCTGGATGTGTATGTACTGTATTGATTGGTGCTGGTACTTGTGAACGTATTCGTGTTGACAATAGTGGATTATATGTAAACAATACATTGGTCAATACCAGTGGCGCAAGTGCAGCAACTCCAACTGCACTTGGTACTGTGTATGCCTATACCACAAGTGGCACTGGTAATATTAGTGTAGGATACTGTAGTAGCAATATAACAAGCACTGGTGTTAATAACATTGCTATTGGATGTTTAGCGTTATTATCTAATACTACTGGTAGTAATAATGCTGCGGTTGGATATGCGGCACTATGTGCTAACACCATTGGTAACGGAAACTTTGCATCGGGATGCAACGCATTAGCTGCCAACACCATTGGTAGTTATAACTTTGCTCAAGGTTATAACGCATTAAAGAATAATACTACTGGTTGTACAAACGTTGCCATTGGACCATTTGCCTTATGTGCAAACACTATTGGTAGTAACAACATTGCTATTGGGTGTAGTGCTCTAACTAAAAACACTACTGGTAACAATAATTTAGCAATTGGTTGTTTTGCCATGTGTACAAACACCAGCGGTAGTAACAACGTTGCATTGGGCTTTGGCGCACTTAAATGTAATACTATTGGTTGTAATAACACTGCCATAGGTTGCAATGCATTGTATGGTAATATTTCTGGCTCAAATAACACTGCTATTGGCCAAGTTGCGTTGTACTATAACACTACTGGTGCTAATAACATAGCTATTGGTTATGCCACACTCCGCTGCAACACCACTGGTTCAAATAACATAGCTCAAGGATATAGGGCACTAACTGCAAACGAAATCGGCTCAAATAATATAGCCATTGGTCTATGTACGCTGTACTATAACACTTCTGGTAGTAATAACATAGCTATTGGTGGCTGTGCAATGCGTTTTACCTGCGCTGGCAATGATAACGTAGCCCAGGGATATCAGGCTTTGTATTGTAACGCTTATGGTAATAATAACACAGCAATTGGAAAGAAATCTCTGTACGTCAACAGCTCTGGTTGTAATAACACAGCTATTGGATATTTTGCACTCTATGGCAACACCGCTGGTTGTAATAACACAGCTATTGGTTATCAGGCACTGTACAATAATACATCTGGTTATAATAACACGGCAATAGGATGCTCTGCGTTATGTAGTAATACTTCAGGACGTAATAACGTTGCAATAGGATCATCCACGCTTGCCAAAAACACCTACGGTACTCATAACGTTGCTATTGGATGTTCTGCATTATTCGCCAATATCAACGGTAATAATAATACTGCTATTGGTTATCAGGCACTTGGTATTAATACTAGTGGCTCAAATAACACAGCTATTGGATGTAATGCACTACTAAACAACACCACCGGCTCAAATAACTTTGCAGTAGGTTTCTGTGCAGCATATTCAAACACTACTGGTAGTAATAATGTGGCTATTGGATGTTTTGCACTACTTTCTAATACTATTGGCACTGATAATACAGCAATTGGGTATTCGGCACTCAGAGCTAATACTACTGGTAGTAGTAACTTTGCTGTTGGTTCTAACGCATTGACAGGTAACACCATTGGTTGCGGTAACTTTGCTGTTGGAAATGGTGCCTTATGTGCAAACACCATTGGCAGTAATAACATTGCTGTAGGAACTAGTGCAATGAACTTTAACACTAGCGGATTTAGTAATATTGCTATTGGATATCAAACATTGTTTTGCAATACTACTGGATCTTACAACACAGCCATTGGTCTTTCTGCTATGCAGCTCAACTTAACTGGTATTCATAACATTGCAATTGGATATTGTTCGCTCTATAATAATACAGCCGGAAGTTATAATATTGCTCAGGGATATTGGGCCTTGTGTGGTAATTTAACCGGGTCTGGTAATATAGCGTTTGGGGCGAATTCTTTAAGAGCCAACAGTTCTGGAAATAATAATATTGCAAACGGAACTTGTGCGCTACTTTGCAATACCATTGGCAATAATAATGTTGCATTAGGCTGCAACGCCCTTTCTTCTAATTCTTCTGGCTCAAATAACTTTGCAGTAGGGGCCTTTGCATTAAACTATAATACATCTGGATGTAATAACACAGCTATTGGAGGTGGCGCACTTTATTGTAATACTATTGGCATCAATAACGTTGCAATAGGATATGGATCTCTAACATCGAACACCAATGGCTGCAACAACTTTGCTATTGGATGTTCTGCATTATTCACCAATACCATCGGTAATAATAATACTGCTATTGGTTATCAGGCACTTGGTATTAATACTAGTGGCTCAAACAACACAGCTATTGGATTTTATGCACTTTATAAAAATACTAGTGGCTCAAATAACTTTGCAGTAGGACGCTGTGCTCTTTATAATAATACTACTGGTCCCAATAACATTGCAATTGGTTGTCTGGCACTATACAATAATACATTTGGCAACAGCAACTCTGCCCAGGGATATAAGGCACTATATTGCAACACTATTGGCACTGATAATACTGCTATAGGAAACAGCGCACTTTCTAATAACACCGGTGGCTGTAATAACGTTGCCATTGGACCAGTATCTTTACTAAACAATACCACTGGCTCAAATAATTTGGCAATTGGCTCGTTTGCATTATACTGTAATCGTACTGGTTGTAACAACGTTGCTATCGGTTATGGTGCCTTGTATTCAAATACTGCTGGTAGTGATAACTTTGCAGCAGGACAATATGCATTATGCTGCAATACTACTGGTGGTTATAACATTGCTATTGGATGTAATGCACTGTTCCTAAACACTATTGGAGGCAATAATACTGCTCTGGGTAGTGGTGCACTATATAGTAATTCGTTAGGTTGTGATAACTTTGCAGTAGGTTGTAATGCACTAGATACCAACTCCTCTGGTAATAGTAATGTTGCTATTGGTTATACATCGTTAGCATCAAATACTACTGGTAGCTATAATGTTGCTATTGGCTGTTGTGCACTAAAATCTAACACTACTGGTATTAATAATGTTGCAATTGGATCTTCTGCACTTGGCTTCAGTCTCAATGGTTCAAATAACACAGCTATTGGTTGCCTTGCGCTGTCCTGTAATACCAGCGGTAAAAATAATCTGGCCATTGGCTGCTCAGCACTTACTAACAACTATAGCGGCTGCAATAACGTTGCTATTGGTTTCAATGCACTCTACGGCCAGGCTGGCGGCCCGGGCCTTGTTGGTTCTAATAATATTGCAGTAGGCCAAGCTGCCCTTACTAATAACGCTGGGGGAAATAATAATGTTGCATTAGGCTGTTCTGCACTTTATTTCAACTCCTCTGGTAACAACAACACAGCAATTGGGTATTCGGCACTCAAAGCTAATACTACTGGTAGTAGTAACTTTGCTGTTGGTTCTAACGCATTGACAAGTAACACCATTGGCAGCGGCAACTTTGCTGTAGGCGCCTGTGCACTCTATGGCAACACCATTGGCTGTAATAATACTGCCATTGGATGTCAGGCACTCTGCAACAACACCAGTGGTGCTAGTAACACGGCTATAGGATACAGAGCTCTCTACTTTAACAACACCGGCTGTAATAATACTGCCATTGGATATCAAGCATTATATTGCAACACCAGCGGATGTAATAACGTTGCTATTGGATGGGCTTCACTTATTTTCAACACAACTGGCGCTAATAATTTTGCTGTAGGAATCTGCGCACTCTACAGCAATAGTTACGGTAATAATAATGTCGCTTTTGGATGCAGGGCACTCTGCAACAACACCAGTGGTAGTAGTAACACGGCTGTTGGAAATGGTGCATTGCAAGGTAACATCACTGGCAGTAATAATATTGCTATTGGATGTAATGCACTTAGTGGTGGTGGCAATGGTTGCCATAATATTGCCTTTGGACAGTCTGCACTCAACTTTAGTTCTGGCAATCATAATATTGCTATTGGCTACAACACTGCATTTGCGGCGGCCTTTTCTGGTTCTAATAATGTATTCTTAGGTTGTAACGCACAAGGTCTCACTGCAACCAGCAACAACACAATCACATTAGGTGATGCAAATATTGCCACAATTCGTGCTCAAGTAACTACAATTACCGCACTGTCTGATATTAGGGATAAAACTAGTGTTGAAAATGTTCCATTAGGTCTAAAATTTATCATGGATCTCCGTCCAGTTAAATTTACCTGGAATATGCGTGACGGCGGAAAGGTTGGCGTTTCAGAAGCTGGATTTATTGCCCAGGAATTGTTAGCAGTTACTGAAAAGTATGGTGTCAAGGATTGGTTGCCATTGGTGCTGGAAGAAAATCCAGAACGGCTAGAAGCCACTCCCGGAAAACTATTACCCATTATAGTACGAGCAATTCAAGAACTTGCTGAAGAAAATGCCAGTCTCAAGACTCGTATAACAGCCTTAGAAGACAGGTTAAATAGTAGCACTTAACGGTGTTACTATGCGTCCTCTTGGCGGCTCTGAAATATTAAACAATAATCTCTTAAAATACGCTGGACAAGATTGGCAAAGAAAAGTCAATCTTGTTCTAAGCGTGTGTGATCCTGCATACATTGATCCCAATCGTGTTAATGTTGTTTGGCAACATCTTGCCTACGATCAAGGTGCAATTGCAGGAATGGCTGACACTAATTTTATAGAAGCCATTGATCACTTTGTTTATGTTAGCGATTGGCAACTGGCCCAATTTCAAAATAGATTCCCTATCAATCTAAGTCAAAATCACGTAATCAAAAATGCTATAGAGCCCATCGAGTTTAAAGAAAAACCAAAAGATAAAATTAAATTGATATATACTTCTACACCAAATAGAGGTTTGGAAGTATTGCTCAAGGCGTTTAAAATACTCAATAGAAAAGATATTGAACTAACAGTATTTTCCAGTAATATAATTTATGGTAAGGGATATAGCAATCAGCTTGCTGGCGCTCACGACCATTTATTTCATCAATGTCGTACGACTCCCGGCATAATTTATCGTGGGTATGCAATGAACAAGGCAGTGAGACAAGCATTACAGCAAAGCCATATATTAGCCTACCCTAGCATATATGAAGAAACCAGTTGCCTTGCTGCCATAGAAGCGGGTGCAGCAGGATGTAAAATTGTAACTACTGATCTAGGAGCACTACCCGAAACTTGTGATAAATGGGCAACTTACGTTGATTATCAATACGGCGATGATTTGGATCTTTTGGCAGAAAGATATGCAGAAACGCTAAACGCTGCCATTGACTCATATTGGGCTAACAGCTATACTATAAATGAACAAAGTCTTTGGTTCAATGAACAATATTCTTGGCACACTCGTGCTCGAGAATGGTTGGAGTTTTTTAATAAAATATGCGTAAAGTAATGATAGGTACTCCGTGCTACGACGGAAGATTAGATGTTTGGTATACGAATAGTTTAGTAAACACTATTAAACAAGCAGCCAAACACGACGTAGAAATCACCCCAATGTGGGTCAGCTTTGATGCATTAATACAGCGTGCCCGTAATGATACTATTCATATTGCATTGGAAACAGGCATCGACGATCTCATCTGGATTGACAGTGACATCGAATGGCAACCTGAATGGTTCTTCAAACTGCTAGAATATCCAGTTGATGTTGTGGGCGGCACTTATCGAAAAAAAGGTGACCGAGAAGAGTATGTTGTTAGAGTCCCTGGTCCAATTGATTCAAAAACTGGCTTAATAGAAGTTCAAGGTTTAGGGACTGGGTTCCTACGTATGAATCGTAAGGCAATGCAATACTTGTGGGATACTAATAAATCTTATATTGACAAGAAAGACAACAAAGAACGCAGAATGATTTTTGATGTCATTGTAACTGATAACGATTTGATGAGTGAAGACATTTATGCATTACAAAAATTAATAGACGGTGGATTTAAAATTTGGTTAGATCCCAGTATGACTTGCAGTCACATCGGTCCTTATAAATTCCAAGGTGATTATTCTGTTTGGTCCAAAGCTGGCCGACCCGCAACTATTACTCCGCCCGCAATAGTAAAACCTGTTGTGCCTAAAATTCCATCGTTGCCCCGTAGACAATTATGAACAAGAATTTTGTTATGCTTTCTGGAATTCCTAGATCTGGCAGTCAAGTACTCAGTTCAATGTTAAATCAACATCCAGAAATATATGCATCAACTACCAGCCCAGTAGCAGACCTAGTTGGCATAATTGGCGAACAGTGGCCTAATATTAGTCAAGCATTAGTTGATCCGCACCCCAAACAGTACAGCAATATTATGTTGGGTGCAATCGATGGTGCATATAAACATATTGATAAACAAACAATCGTTGATAAAAATAGATTGTGGCCCAGATATGGCGCCATTACTAGACAAGTGTTTGGATTCAAGCCATTGATTATTTGTACGGTTCGTAGTATTCCTGATATTCTAGCATCATACTGTTTATTGATTGAGCGTAATAATGATAGAGTTACATTCGTCGACCAGGATTTAATTGATTCGGGTTTACCAGTCAACACTAAAAATCGATGTAAAATACTTTGGGAAAAATACATCTCCCATCCTTATACTAGTTTACGTATTGGTGTTAATTCGGGCGATGTTGAAATGTTATTTTTAGAATACAAAGATATTGTAGGCAATGGTCAAGAAACTATTGATAAGATTTGTAATTTTATCAACATTGATACATTTAAATTAGATACAAATAATCTACAGCCCATGGATGAGAATGATGGGTTTCACGGCGGCCTTGTTGGACTACACGATGTTAGGCCTACATTGAAGAAAGCCAGTCCCCCACCTGAAGAAGTTATTGGCAGAGAGTTGACTAATATGTATAGAAATATGCATTTAGAATTTTGGAGAAAGAAATGAAAGGTACTGTTTACGCAATTATATCTACTGCAAAATCTGATTTTTATACAGGCCTTGCAATTGATACATTTTTAAAATATACAAAACTTGGACCTGATGATAAATTTTATCTAATTGATAACGATGCAGTTGGTGCACACGGTGATAAAGCAGTTACGATTATTGCAAATGAAGTGCCGCAGAATTTTGCTAAAAATGTTAACAAAATTATTGCATTGGCTGATGGTAAAGATGTTGTAATCTTAAACAATGATATTGCATTTACTCCTGATTGGGCTGTGCCTCTTCAAGGATATAGTAACTGTATTGTTGTGCCAAGTTGCAATCAAACTCATATATATTCTAGTGATAATTTTACATTAGAATCGGCGATGAATATTGATCAATACAATGAGTATGAGTTAAACAATATAGTACGTCAACATAAATCCTCAGTTAAACCAGGTCTATTTGACCGCCACCTCATACCGTTTTACGCTGTTAAAATTCCTTCTAAAATTTATAAGAAAATTGGCGGCTTTGATGAGTTGTACGGTCACGGCGGGGAAGATGTTGATTATAGAATCAGAGCTATTCAAGCAGGATTTGATGTAAAGTACGTTAGTCAATCTTATCTGCTGCACTTTCAAGGAAAAAGCAGTTGGAGTGGGGTAGAAACTGCACAAGAAACTAAACAGCGTGATACTCAATATTATCAAAGATTTGTTGAACTTTGGGGTAGTGAGTTAACAAATTTATTATTGACTGGCGGCGATGCAAGACGTGTAGCAGACAAATACCAACTATGGAATTATTTTCAAAATAATAATTTCACTGGTATGATTAAACAGATGTTATGGATTAAACAGGGTAATAGTATAGTTCCTATGGATAAGGTAAGTGCAGATGGCCTGTTGGCCTATATTAAAAAATTAGGCACAAATTTAGTTGGCTGTGAACTAGGAGTATGTTGGGCCTGGACATTGAGGTACTTTTTAGACCACTCCAGTGAAATTAATAAAGTTTATGCTATTGATGCTTACCAGCCATATCAAGATTGGTGGGGACCTGTGACACAGGATATGGTTGATGTGTGGCGTAATCACGCTGTTAGCTTGCTTGCCCCCTATGCAGATCAAATTGAAATGTTAGAGATGGATTCTATTGCAGCGGCAGATCATATTGCAGATAATGAATTGGATTATATTTTTATTGATGGTGACCACAGCTATGCCGCAGTGAGCCGAGATCTTAGAGCATATTGGTCCAAAGTAAAACCTGGCGGGATATTTGCAGGACACGATTGGAACTTGCCTGAAGTAAATCGAGCAGTAAATGATTTTAGAAAAGAGCTTGACATTACTACAGAAATACAACATACTAGTAAGAATGTTTGGTTCTGGTACCGCTAATCAAGAATTGTTAAGCAGCATTAACTGCGCATTAAATAATAGACAAGGAAACATATAATGAAGAAGATATTTTGGATCGATGGCGGTGCAGGCCGTGTGGTAGCAGCAATTCCTGCTTTGTTAAAATACAACAGATTAAATCCTAATACAGATTGGGCAGTACTAATTGGGGCGTGGGACTTCTTGCTTTGGGGTATTCCAGAATTACAAGATCGTGCATATAATTTGGACACTAAAGGTGTGTTCGATAACGTAGTTAAAAATGCAGATTTAATTATTACCCCCGAGCCATATCGTAATCCTGCATACTTCCGTCAAGAAATTAGTTTGGTACAAGCATTTGACCGTGAGATCAACAACACTACTGATCATAGCGATCTTGGTGTTCCTTCATTGGTGTTCAATCGTCAAGAACAATTAGTTGCAGAAAATACAATCAACGATTTAAAGAATTTGCAAAAACGTCCTAAGACTGTTATCTTCCAACCATTTGGCCGTGGTGCCAAAATGGATCGTGAGCAAGTTATCGACGAAGAAAGTCGCAGCCTTGGACAAAAAGATTATTTGTTCTTAGTTCGTAAATTGTCACAAAAATATAATATGGTTTTCTTTGGCGAACCAGAATTTCAATTAAAACAAGATACATACGCACAGAAATATACGTGCGATCTGCGTCAGTGGGGCGCATTGATTGCAGAAGCTGATTACTTTATTGGATGTGATTCAGTGGGCCAGCATTTGGCTCGAGCCGTAGGTACACCTGGATCAGTTATCTTTGGTAGTACATTCCCAATTAATACAAGTTATCCCGACTATTTCAATTGTATCGATATGGGTAAGATTAGAAAATACAGCCCAATTCGTATTGCAGGTTTGGATGTATCCCTATCCAATCGGTTAAATGAAAACGCTATGAATTTTAGCGATATAGAATTGAATTCTATTTACAGTAGTATTGTAGCAGACATTGATAGAAAGACAAAATAATGACATACAGCATTTTAGCAATTAATCCTGGACATAACGGTTCGGCTGCACTAGTAGTCGACGGCGAAGTTGTTTATTATTCAGAAGAAGAAAGATTAAGCCGTATGAAATATGACGGCAATCCATTTAGAGCAATGATACACGTTTTAATCAATCACGTAGTTGATGAAATCGTTATTGGCGGGACCACTAATCAATTATCACAATTACCGTGGACTGGAGAAGATGCGTATTCTGCACTTGCCCGTAAATTCAATCCTAATGTTAAAATTACAAAGATGGGTCATTTACATCATTTAGGACACGCAGCAAATACATTTTATGGGTCAGGTTTTGACTCTGCGGTAGCAATTATTGTGGACGGCGCTGGGTCATTTCATCAAGAACAAGTAAATGAAAACTTTGTAGTAGGGGGATTTGAAACTGAAACAATTTATCAATGTTCCTATCCTCACGAATTTAATGCAGTATACAAACGTTATGCAGATGGCAATGCTGCATATTATGATAACGGTATCCAAGAATTTGATAACTCAGTAACTATTACCAAAGCGTACGAAGCAGTGAGTGATTATCTAGGTTTTGGCTTTATCGAAGCGGGTAAGACTATGGGGCTTGCGCCATACGGCGAGCGCGATGAATATATTCCTGAATTTTTTATTAATGGTAAGGGCAATAAGAATTTATTGATGCCATTATATCCTGCTGGCGCACGTATTGACGAAAACCGTAATCCTTATTTGAAACGTTTTGCTGAACCTAAAGAATGGCATAACGATTTTAATCTTATTCGTGATGTGGATAAGAATCTTGCATATCACGTACAACAGGCTGTTGAAGAACAGATGTATGATCTAATACAAAAGGCTGTTGATATTACTGGTGAAACAAACGTGGTTATTTCTGGAGGTTTTGGTCTAAATTGTGTGGCAAATTATAAATTTGTTAAACGTTTTCCTAATTTGAAGTTCTATATTGACCCCATTGCTCACGATGGCGGCACTGCTATTGGTCTTGCAAGGTATGCTTGGTTTGTTCAATCTTTAGAAACTACGCCAAAAGAATTATCTACAGTATATCTAAGTGCTCCTCCTGATTATAGTCAATTAAGTTTAATTGAACAAAATAAACTTAATGCTGAAGTTGTTGATGCGACTGCTAGCGATATTGCACAGTTAATTGATCAAGGAAATATTGTTGCACTATTCCAAGGTCGTGCAGAGGGAGGCCCACGTGCATTAGGCAATCGTAGTATATTGTTTGATCCACGTAGACCTGATGGCAAAGACTTTGTTAATCGTGTTAAACGTCGCGAATGGTTCCGCCCATTTGCTGGATCTGTCTTAGAAGAACACGCTAATGAATGGTTTGATATGGCAGGAATGACATCTAGTCCATTTATGATGTATGCTGTAGATGTTCGTGAAGATAAAATTGAACAAATTCCAGCAGTAACACACGTAGATAATACTTGCAGAGTGCAAACTGTCAATCCAGATCAAAATCCTCATTACTATGAACTGATTAGTGAGTTCCAAAAACTCACAGGGGTGCCTTTGTTGTTCAATACTAGTTTTAATCTAGCTGGCCAGCCACTAGTTGAAACAATTATTGATGCATTAGTTACTTTGTTTAACAGTGATATTGAATATTTGTATTTGCCCGATGTTGGTAAACTTGTTAAGAAAAATAAATGAGCAAAACTTACCACTTTATTTCTGGATTACCTAGATCTGGATCAACCTTATTAAGTGCCATCTTAAAACAGAATCCTAGATTTACAGCAGGAATAAGTGATCCTTTGGCTAGCTATATGCATAGTATCACTAAAGATACTAATACTGCCGTAGGAATGGATGCCGCAGTTCCGCTTGAACGGCGACGTGAACTAATGCGTGACCTATTTGATAGCTTTTACAAATATGGTAACCAAGTATGCTTTAATACCAATCGTGGTTGGAGTGCAGACACTGCTTTATTAAAAGATTTATTCCCCGACTTTAAGATGATTGTTTGTCTTAGAGATGTTCCGTGGATCTTGGATAGCTTTGAACAACTCAATGCAAAGAATCCCCATACAATCAAACCGTTATATCATCATCAAGAGTTGGGCAATATTCACGATCGATGCAGTATGTTAATGGGAAAGGTGCCAAACTTTGGTGGCTATGTTCACGGACCGTTAATCAACGTACAGCAAAGTATGTTTTGTAACGAAATTAATCAAATTTGTTATGTAGAATATGACACACTGGTTAAAAATCCCAAAGCTGTACTTCAACAAATTTATCAATTCTTAGGCGAATCTTGGTATGAGCATGATTTTGAAAATGTTGAAGATAGTTACGACGAGTTTGACGTTCAGGCTAAAATAACAGGATTGCATACTGTGCGTCGACGAGTAGAATATAAAGAAAGACGTAGTATTTTGCCAGGCGAATTATGGGATACATACAGCCCCAAGAGTTTTTGGAAACAAAACTTTGATCAAAAGAAAAACTTAAATTGGATCACAGGTATGCAAACGGCGCCAGGTGCTAAAAAGATACTACCTACGCTAGGCAAACAACTATAAATATTACTGAAATCGTCATTCTTAAGGAGATAATATGACAACTATTGTAGATACATTAACATTGGACAACGAAATTGTTCTTGCAGAACGAAAAGTAACAAATGAATTTGTTATTCGCCAAATTCAAGAAAACGTTCAACAACGCCGCGTGCAAGTAGAAATTGACCTCGGTCCATTTACTACCGAAACTTTTCCAGATGGCCGCACAGAAACTCGTGGATCAGGCGGGCGTGGGGTAACAGTATGGGAAGGCGCGGATTACGATGCAGTTCGTGACACCTGGCGCAATGAAGACCTAATGGCAAGACTTACTGAAATTTTAGGCGGGTAATAACTGATGCAAAAAATTCTAATCATGGGCCTCCCTGGCTCGGGTAAAACTTATCTAGCAACAGCATTAAAAAAATACTTAGAAACACACGGTGATCTGTTTAAGATCAATCCAGGCAGATTAATGAATAACGAGGGCATTCCCTCAAATTCAGATTTTCGTGTTCGAGTAGATTGGTTCAATGCTGATGAAATTAGAAAGCGTTATAATGATTGGGATTTTAGTAAAGAAGGCCGAATTCGTCAAAGTTTACGAATGGCAGACTTTGCATTAAATTCATCAGGTGATTATGTCATTTGTGATTTTGTTGCACCTTTGGTAGAAATGCGTAATAACTTCAAAGCAGACTGGACTATTTGGGTAGACACTATTGAGTCTGGGCGGTTTGATGATACTAATAAAGCATTTATCCCTCCCTCTATTTACGACTTCCGAGTCACTGAGCAAAATGCAGAAAAATGGGCCGAGTTTATTGGTTCACATATTTTAGAAAACCGCCACCGCCCTAAATTTGATTGGCAGAAAGAAACTGTACAGATGCTGGGACGTTGGCAACCTTGGCACGCCGGACATCGTGCATTATTTGAAAGATTGATTGCAAAGACTGGCCAAGTTGTCATTCAAGTACGCGATGTACAGGGATGGCAGGGTTCTAATCCATTTGCCATTGATCAAGTTAGGGGCTTTATTAAACGTGATTTAGATCCGTTGTTTCAAGGTCAATACGAAATACAAGTTGTACCTAATATTGTACACATTGGCTGGGGTCGTGGTGTAGGATATACTCACGGGGAAGAAACATTTGATGAAAGCATTACCGATATTTCTGCTACTAAGATTAGAAAGAGTTTAGGTCTTGAGTGACACAAACATTCGAAGTATAGTTAAAACCGTTACTTGGCGAATAACCGGTAGCGGTTCAACTTTTTTAATTGTATACTTAACTACCGGACAATTATTCTTAAGTTCTGGAATTGCAATAACTCAGCTATTTGCTAATAGTATTTTATATTGGTTCCACGAGAGAATATGGAACAGAATTAAATGGGGTAGATTAGATTAATTCTAACAACAATTCCAACTTAGCTCTAACTGCCTTATTGTTGAAGCTGTTCTTAACACCTTGATGCAATGGTTTAGGCCATAGATCAAAACTACACCAAGCATAACCGCTATGCTCTTCATTTAGTGTAGGAATAAATTCCTTATCTACTATCAATACATAGGTGTTGTATTGGAAATTTTGATCATTGCTGGTAAACAATTCTAAAGGAATTACTTTCTTGATAGGTGGAGTCTTCCCGACTTCTTCAGAAATTTCTCTATCAAGTGCTTCGTAAGCAGTAGTGTCTGTAGGCTCTTTCTTACCACCAACTAGACCCCAGGTGTTGGCAGTTTTGCCTTGGGTGCGTAGTAAGAATAAAAATCGTTTAGTATCTCGGGCTAAAAATATCCCACCACTGCACACAATTTGATTTAATTTATTGTCCATTAATTAATTATAGCACAAGCGACCAGGACTCTTTTGAGTATATTCCTTCAAAACTCTTACTCCACTCACCGTTTTGCCACTTGTATTGTATACCTGTATATAAGTTAGTTATATAAGTTATATCTTGTGGTGCAGTAGAATCGAATATAATTTCCCAATTTGTACCAGTCCATTGAATAATATCGTTAGCATTAGCACTAAATCCAGACGCATCGCTATTAAACCAAGCAGCAGGGCCAACGTTTGTAACTGAATTAATTGGTTCTAAGATAAGATATTTTACCCCTGTAACTGGATTAACTGGTTTAAATGTTTCAGGATTGATAATGGCATTGATTGATATTGTACTGTGCGGTATAGTATCCACGTCAAAATGCAGTATCATCTTTGAATCATCAACTGGATCTAAATTAATATACGCCACAATTTGATTACCAGTTGGTGTAGTTAATCTTAATTGACTTAGATTTGCTCTAAATTGTCCTGGATATAAATCTAATAATTTATGCCAAGATATGCCATTAGTCTTAACTGCGGTTAGATTTTCTGCAATACTGGCATCATTTACCATTAGGCCTGCGGTATTGTTTAATACTAACAATTCAAAATTACCAGGAGTGACTACTGTTTTAAACAAGGGATCTCCTAAGGATGGATATACGGCAAGGTTATCGTTGTAGTCTAAATTAATAGTGCCTGGCGAATCAATGAATGCATTGGCAATAATTTTAGTAATGATTCCTAATCGTTTAACTTTTGCAGGAGGAGTAATCCAAATAGGAGTTTCAAACGTCATATTCAAAATATCTATATTCTGTTCAACGCCTTGCGGAATTTGTCTACTGGTCCATACATTACTTTTTAGTTGCAATACAGTCAAACTGGTCCAATCTAAATAATTATTGCTAGTTTGTAATTCCAAACTAGGATTAAACAAATAAGCAATTTGTTCAAATATTTGTAATTTTTGATCTGTGTTAGTGGTCCATATGTCGGCAGCAAATGTCAGTTTGTACGGACTTGGCATAATACGCTCAACCATAAAACCTTGACCTTGAGTTGTTATATACTCGCCTGTTGTATCATCAATAGCACGTTCACGAACTTGCACCTTACTTACAAAGGTTGGATCTTGTAATCTAGTTTGATCATACTCCAGCCCTTTTATATAGCAAGCAATAAATGGAGCACTGGGTATAGTATTTTCTGTATTCTTTTTCAAAACACTGGCAGACTGGCGACTAGGATCGCCATACATAACTGGGATCTGAACAAGTTTGCCCGTAGCATCTTTATAAGCAAAGTTGCTCATTACTCTTATAAATTGTGTCAAATATCTGCGTACTTGACCGTCATAAAAATGATCGATGATATGCCCCTTTAATTATCTGCTACTGGCTTTAATGCCTTGCTTAATGCTTGGCGTTCTGGTACAATGCTTCCGTGTACTGTAGTGGTATTATTGTTATTAATAAATCCAGTCTTTTCGGTCAAACGTACATCTTGGCCAGCAAACACGCCGCTGGCAACATCTTCATAGCCAAACTCGTTCAATGTCATTTGAACTTTGGTAGAATACAAGGACCAAACTTTGCCATTATATCTGTATAAATTGTTAGGAATATAATCAGTTCTTAAACAAAATGCCCCGTTTGCAGGACTGTGTGGAAATTCTAATCCTTGTGTAAATGGTGCACCGTTTGGTGGAATTCCATTACCTGTGTTATATCCTAGATATAACGTTCCTTTGGGACTACGTAAAACTGCGCTGGCATCTAATATTGACTGGTCGATGCTGGCATCACTCCAAATATCACTAGTATCAGCAACGTCGATCAAGCCATTATCACGAGTTGGTATAACATAAAAACTTCTAGTATTATACCCGCTAACAGGCGCATCTGCCATGGCCTGTTCAATAATCTGATCATTGATTTCAATACTCTTATTGTATGTAGATAGCAAATCACGTAGGCTACTGCCATCGCCATTACCGCTGTCTTGATCCAATATTTGTTTAAATTCTTGACTGTCAACTAATGGTACGCATTTGGCTTTTAATAAATGCGGATACCAAGTTTGACTAAAACCTGCTGTAGGACGACTTACATCTTGGACAACGTAAAAACGTTTCAACGCTACATAGTTGTCATCCATTGCATATTCGTCTTTTAAATGAGGCAATTCTATGACGTCACCGGCCATAATTTTACGACTTAATGCATCAACACTGGTACTAAGATGAAAGTGCATCATTATAGTATCATTCTGTAGGAACAGGCCAAATTGACTTAGATTAAAATCTAAATCTTGCATTGTATAAATGCCACGGAGTACATATACATCCGGATCATAATTGCGATCCCTAGTTTCCATAAACAATACATCTTGAATGCCTAATTCTTTAATGGGATTGGCATTTGTGGGGGTAGTGGGTGTAGCAGTGCCAGTTGCAGGATCAACTGGGCCTAGGTATTTGTGGATATATACATCCACGCCACCCACTTGAAAGCGTTCGTTAACTACACGATCGATGAATTTAAAATCTTTGCCTTTTTCGGGGCGGTATAAACTGAGCCTGGTCATACGTATATTTAGCCCACTGTGGTTGTAGTAATTGGCTAAATATTTGTATGGAAGAAACTATACAAGCCCGTGAACAAATCGTAGAATACATCAATGCTTTCCTAGGCGGAAGTATGGTTGATGTGGAACTAGATCCCCGAGATTATACTATTGCTATTGATAAAGCATTGTCTAAATACCGTCAACGTAGCAGTAATGCTGTAGAGGAAAGTATGGGCTTTTTAACATTAACGACAGATGTTAATGAATATCAACTGCCCAAAGAAGTAATGAGCGTACGACAGTTGTTTAGACGTAGCATTGGAAGTAGAAGTGGCGGAGGAGATGGTGGCAGTTTATTTGAACCGTTCAATTTAGCATATTCTAATACTTATTTGTTAGCAAGTACTAATATGGGCGGCTTGGCCACATACTATTCATTTGCATCATATCAAAAGCAAGTGGGTAAAATGTTTGGTAGTGACATTAATTTTACTTTTAATCCCACTACCAAAATGTTAACAATACAACAACGTGCACAGACTAGTGAAGAATTACTAGTTTGGATGTACAATTATCGCCCAGATTTTAATTTGCTGCAAGATGTATATGCTGGCCAGTGGTTAAAAGACTATTCACTAGCCAATGCCAAAATGATGCTAGGCCAGGCACGTGAAAAATTTCCTACTATTTCTAGTCCACAAGGCGGATCAGGGTTAAATGGTGCCACACTTAAGGCAGAAGCCAAAGCAGAAATGGATCAACTTGAGTTAGATCTAATCAACTACAAAGAAGGCAGTCAACCACTTACTTGGGTAACTGGCTAAAATAATCATTGACCTTGTAATAAAACTGTTATAAACTTATGTATCACTGGAGATACTTATGATTATTGGTTTCGTCGGATTAATAGGCGCTGGTAAAGATACAGCCGCAGACTACCTTGTTAACTATCACGGATTTAGACGAGACAGTTTTGCCAACACACTTAAAGATGCAGTGGCTTGTGTGTTTGGGTGGGACAGAACACTGTTAGAAGGTCGAACAAAAGAAGCCCGTGAATGGCGCGAACAAGTAGATCCTTGGTGGGCAGAGCGTTTAAATAAACCCAACCTTACTCCTCGTTGGATTTTACAATACTGGGGCACAGAGGTATGCAGACACGGATTCCACGACGATATTTGGATCGCTAGTCTAGAAAACAAAATGCGTAAGACTGGGGATAATATTGTGATCAGTGATGTGCGTTTTCCTAACGAAATCAAAGCAATACATAATGCAGGTGGACAAGTTATTCGTGTAAAGCGTGGTCCAGATCCTGAATGGTATGACGCTGCTATTTCTTTCAATCACGGCCCTGATGGCAACTCTACTTGGTCTCTAAGTAAAATGAAATTGGAAACTATGAAGATACACGCAAGTGAGTACTCCTGGGTTGGCAGCAAATTTGACAGTGTGGTTTCAAATGACACCACCATTGATGCTCTGTTTGAACAGTTGGGCCTGCTTGTCACAAATCCGGAATTAAATCTCCCTGTCGCCACTTGATGCCCTCTTTATGTAGTATGCGTTGACAGTTGGCGCATACAGTTTTTAGATTAGTGTATCTATTGTTAGTTAAATTACCGTCGATATAAAACACATTAAACTGTTCACTATGCGGAGAAGTATAATTACACTTTTCGCAAAGTAATTTTTTTCTGTATCCGGCCAGCGCCCACAATGGACGAGACTGTTTTCTCCCTTTGGCACAGTGGTCACACATAGACCTGTAGAAAGTTTTACCATCTTTATGATAGTTGATTGCCACTGGCTTATCACTGCATTTCTTACATAACTTTCTCATATCCGCCCTTTATAGCGCCTTTTCCACAAGATATTTACCATAGTTTTTTTAAGTTTGGTGCTAAATAAAACAAAGTAATCCATTAAGGAGTTTTGTAAGATGGCACAATCATTATCATCCCCGGGCGTAAACGTATCCGTTATAGATCAAAGTTTCTATACACCAGCTGCGCCAGGAACCGTTCCGTTAATTTTCGTAGCAACTGCCGAAAATAAGTCCAATGCCAGTGCAACTGGTATTGCTCAAGGAACCACTAAAGCCAATGCAGGCACAGTTTGGGTCATCACAAGTCAACGTGATCTAACTGACACTTTTGGCACACCGTATTTCCAAACAGACAGTAGTAATAATCCAGTAAACGCTAGTGAACTTAGCGAGTACGGTTTACAATCTGCATATAGTGTATTGGGTGCAAGTAGCCAAGCATATGTTGTTCGTGCAGATGTTGACTTAGGTGCATTAGCTGGATCTGCTAATCCGCCAAGTAGTACACCTGCTGACGGCAGTATTTGGATTGACACATCTGATAGCACATTTGGTGTTAACGAATGGTCTACAACAACCAATTCATTTACTGTAAAATCAGTAAACATTATTGACGATAGTACCACTGCTACTAATGCAACTGTATCCAGCCCTGACTATTTTGGAAACATAACATATACCCCAAATACAGGTTTTGGTTCTATTGGTAGTTATGCAATGGTATTAACTAGTGCAAATACTAATCAATTATGGTATAAAACTACAAGTAGCTGGACTACAGTTACAAATACATTTGATACATTAGGTAAATCTGTTTATTTGAGCCCCAACTATCAATACCCGCCATTTACAGCAAACACTGCAACTGGAAGTGTTTGGGTCAAAACTAATGTTCCTGGTCAAGGTGCTAACTGGGATGTAAAACAGTTTAATGCTGCTACTGCTGCTTGGAAAACTGTCAATGCTCCATTATTTGGCAGCACACAATCTGCTATTAACAGTCTAGATTCTGTTGGAGGCGGTGTAAATATTCCAGTAGGTACTGTTTTTGTTGAATATGATTATAATAATCTAACAGCATTAGGTAAGGCCAGCGCATCATTTAAATTATGGAAACGTAATGCAAGTTCTCCAACTACACTTACTGTAAGTGCAGGAACAACATTGGGCAGCAGTGGTAATATTTTTGTTAGACAAACCGCTGCTAATGGAACTTGGACAAGTGTTACTACACTGTCCATGGCAGCAAGCGCAACACCAATTGGATCCCAAATTACTACAGCATTAAATAATAGTATTAGTGCTGGTAATTTACACGCTGTTTGGAATGCCGGAACTAGCGTTCTAACTATTACACACGCATTGGGTGGCGATTTTGAAATTACTGATGATCAGTCCGGCGCATACTTGACTGCTGCTGGCATTAGTGCTACCAAGGCCAATGTATATCCTGCACCAGCAGGCGATCATTTGTCATTCGTTGGAAGTCCAGCTACAGTATTTTTAGTCAGCAATTGGGCCCCATTGGCTTATACTGCTTTATCTTACGCACCTAGTGCTGCTCCAGCAGATGGAAAACTATGGTTTGACAATAACATTTCCGCAGTTGACATCATGTATAATGATGGAACTAAGTGGGTTGGTTATAGAAATTCAGGCGCATTCACTGCTAGTGATCCAAATGGTCCGTTAATCAGTGCAACTGCTCCTACAGTTAATAGCCAAGGCTCAGCATTGGTTACTGGCGATATTTGGGTTGACACCAGTGTTCCAGATATGTATGGACAAAATATCTATGTTTACAATAGTACAAATGCTGTTGGACAAAAGTGGGTAATGCAAGACGTCAATGACAATTACAGTCCTAATGGATGGGTTTTTGCAGATGCACGTTGGAGCAACACAAGTACAACTAATATGGAAGTGTTGACACCAATCAGTTCAATGTTAACAAGTAACTTTGTTGATCCAGATTGTCCAGATCCGTTGTTATATCCAAAAGGAACACGTTTATTCAATACTCGTCGTAGTGGTAACAATGTTAAGAGATATTACTCTAACTTTATTCCTACTAACTTTAGCACAGTAAACCCACGTTATCCAAGTGATGCTTCTAACGAATCTACTACACACTATTTTGCAGATCGTTGGGTGACTGAAAGTGGTAGTGCATTTGGTCGTATGGCACAACGTGCTGTGGTTGTTGAAGCGTTGAAGGCATTGGTATCTACAAGCCAAGCAATTCGTGATACAGATACTTTAAACTACAACTTAATCGCAACTCCGGGTTACACCGAATTGATCACTAACATGATTAATTTAAACAGTGATATTGGACAGTTAGCATTGGTTGTTGGAGATGCACCATTCCGCTTGCCAGCAGATGCAACATCGTTGAATAACTGGGGTAAGAATACTGCTCTAGCAACTGACAACGGTGATGATGGTCTAGTAAGTTACGATGCTTACACAGCAGTTTACTATCCAAGTGGTCATACAAATGACAACAAGGGTAATAGCATTGTTGTTCCACCAAGCCATATGATGTTGAATACAATTATTAGCAGCGACAATGTGAGTTATCCTTGGTTTGCTCCAGCAGGAACACGCAGGGGTATTGTAAATAATGCAAGTTCAGTAGGTTATGTTGACAGCACTACAGGCAAATTTAAAACTGTGTCGTTGCACGAAAGTCTACGCAATGTGTTGGCTGCTGTTGAAGTTAACCCAATTGCTACATTACCAAGTGCTGGCTTAACTGTAATGGGACAATATACTCGTGCTGCTGGTGCAAGTTCATTAGATCGTGTTAACGTAGTTAGATTAGTAACTTATCTACGTAGACAACTAGGTGTGTTAGCTAAACCATACTTGTTTGAACCTAACGACAATCAAACTCGTAAGAGCATTAAAACATCAATTGAATCATTATTATCTGGATTAGTTAGCCAACGTGCACTATACGACTTTGTTGTAGTATGTGATCAAACTAACAATACACCTACTAGAATTGATCGCAATGAGCTTTGGGTAGACGTTGCCATTGAGCCAGTTAAGAGTGTTGAGTTTATCTACATTCCATTAAGATTGTTGAATACTGGTGCTATTGCTTCTGGTAACTATGGATCACAATTAAGTGGTAACAGCACTACCAGTAGTGGACAGTAAAAAGTAAAAGAATAAGGAGCATATAAATGCCAATCGCAAGTTTATCAAATTTTTCAGTTCCGTTATCCGGTTCAAATAATCAAGGTATGTTGATGCCAAAGTTAGGGTATCGCTTTCGCGTTACCTTGTTTAACTTTGGTGCTATTTCAGGCGGCAACCCAACTGAAATTACCAAACAAGTTATGAGTGTTGATCGTCCCAAAGCGGATTTTACTGAAGTTGAATTACACAGTTATAACAGTGTTGTTAAGGTACAGGGAAAATACAAATGGAACAACCTTAAGTTAAAAGTTCGTGATGATGTAACTAACGCTGTATCAACAGTAGTTGGACAACAAGTTCAGAAACAGTTTGACTTTTACAATCAATCCAGCGGTGCTAGTGGACAAGATTACAAATTCTCTATGGTTATTGAAATCTTAGACGGCGGCAACGGTGCTCAAGTGGTCACGTTGGAATCCTTTGAACTCGATGGCTGCTGGTTAAAGTCTGTGCAATATAGCGCAGTTGATTATTCCAAGGCAGATCCATTAGAAGTTGAAATGGAAATCTGTTACGATAACGCATTGCAAACCAATGCAGCAGGTGGCCTATTAACAGGTGGCGCACCATTACGTACAGTAAGTATTAACGCACTTTAATTAATATTTGATACATAACCCCAGGCTAAAATCTGGGGTTTTTTTATGACATAAATATAACTATGCCCAATAATAGTAACATCAGTCAAGAAGCCGCCGGTCCCTATACTACAGGTGAATACGGTCGCCCGTGGTTGCGTAGTTCTAATCACGCATCTAAGTTATATAGTTCAAATAACTCAGCTCTTACTCCTAAATCAGCATTTTTATATTATGTGTATTTCAATATTAATAAAGAAGCAAAACTAGATGGTTGGGATAACTTAGCAGCAGGATTACTGGCAAAGAACGTTCAATTGCCCAAATTTAAAATTGCCACTGAAACTATCAACCAATATAATAGAAAAACAAATATACAAACCAAACTTAATTATGAACCTGTAAAACTTGAATTCCACGATGATATGGCATCAAACACAACTGGGCTTTGGAAAAACTATTTCAAATATTATTATACCGATCCTAATTATTCTCCTAAGAAAAATGAAACTGCCAAAGAATTGAGTGATACTAAATTTGGTACAATAGATTATCAATATGGTTATCAAAATGCAAAACAGAAATCTTTTTTTACAAGTATTGATATTTTTGTATTGCATCAGAACAACTATACCAAAATGTCTTTGATCAATCCCCTAATAACATCGTGGGAACATGATTCATTGGATCAGGAAAACGGCAGCAAATTTTTAAAAAATAGTATGTCCCTAATGTACGAAGACGTATTTTATCAAGAGGGCACAATTGGAACCAACGTAGCATTAACAAATTTAACTGGACTTGCCAACGAGTATCGCGACAACACTCCCAGTACATTGATTTACGGGGCACCAAACTTGGGTGCACGCTCTGGATCTATTTTAGAAGAGACTGATTTTAGACCACCGTTGGATGTAGTTAAACCACCAAGTACTGGTGAATTATCAAAATCACTATTAGCAATAGGTTCTACATTACGGGCTGTGGGTGTTGCAAGACAGTTATTGGAAAATCCAAGATTGGCTTGGCAAGTATATGGTTTTAATCCAAAGAATGTACTAACTAATGCACTTAGTGATGCGGTTTTTGCTGCCGCCGCCAGTGTTACCACTGAACCTCTGCCAGAACAAAATAGAACATTTAAAAACGGTAACATATGAAAACCACCTACAGTAATTTACCAACCACTCCTACACCCAGTATATACACTAGTAATGGTACAGTACAATCATTCAACAGTTATTATACTGCACCTACTGAATTTGATGCAGGAACATTAAATGCTATGACAGGATTTTTTGAAAGTCGTGGGTTTGATATCACAACTTCAAATGCTATTGCTGCAATTATTATAACACAGGCGCAAACTGATGGATACAACCCAATGACAGTACTAGATGGCCTAACTGGTTTAGATGGGTTAGAAATAAGTGAACTGGCCACACAGATATTAAATTACAATAGATTTAAAAGTAGTTTTCTGGGATATTCCTCTGCAATCAAACCTTATCACGAAGTTCAACGAAACATCCTAGCATGAGTATGAAATTTGCCCAAGGGCCATACACACTAAAAAACCCTGAAAAATATGTAGGGTCAAAGATTCCTTTTTGCCGTAGCAGTTGGGAAACTACATTTTGTATGTTTTGCGACAACAATCCAGCAGTAGAGTCTTGGGCTAGTGAACCTCTTAAAATCCCCTATCGTGATCCGTTGACCGGCAAACAAACTGTTTATGTTCCTGATTTTTTAGTTACTTACATAGATAAGAACAATAGAAAACACATTGAAATGATTGAGATTAAACCTGCAAATCAAATGATGATTGAGCAAGTGGGTAAGAATCCCTATAATCAAGCACAGTATATTAAAAATATGGCCAAATGGGAAGCAGCAGGTGCTTGGTGCAGGAATCAAGGAATTAAGTTTCGTGTGATTAACGAACACGATATTTTTTCCAATACTGGTAAGAAAAGAAATAAGTAATAGTATGACCAAAAAACTTGAAGAACTTTTCAACTTACCTGAAAACAATGAGCCTCCTATGATGCCACAACCAGAGGAAATTACACCAACTCCTTTGATTGATCTACAGGATAAATTAGAAGAATTTGATAAAATTTCCGCAGCCTTGCCTAGAGTAAAAGGTCTAGGCGATATTAGCGATGCCGAACTAGATGCGTTGGCCAACAAAGCAGAACAAGCATATGATGATTTAATGGATCTAGGTATGAATGTAGACGCCCGTTATGGTACTAAGATGTTTGAAGTAGCGGCACAGATGATGAATGCTGCAATACAGGCCAAGACAAACAAGATTGATAAGAAATTAAAGATGGTTGATTTGCAACTTAAAAAGTTGGCCATTGACCGTAAGAATGGCGACAAAGGTGGCGGTGATGATCCTATTGAAGGACAGGGCTATATACTAACAGATCGTAATAGCATTCTGGAAAAACTCAAGAATCTGAATAAATAAAACACTATGACTAAGAACTTCAAAGACTATCTATCCGAAGGCGTTTCCACAAAGAAGCATCAATTCCGTGTTAAAGTGGCTGGAGACTTCACCACTGAACAAGAAGGCAAATTAAAGACCATGATGGAACGATTCCAAGTGGATGCATTCAAAAAAGTTGGTATTACACCAATTCAAAGTTTGCCACTTGATTTTCCTCAGGTACGAAACTGCGAAGTTCATATTTTTGAAGTTACTGTAGATTATCCAACTACACAGCAAGAATTAACAGAATATTTGTCCTCAGGACTTGGCGTTAGTCGAGAAAAATTAGTAGTTGTCCGCCCTGGCGAACCTAGCGAACAATATCAAACTCCAGTAGAAAAGCGAGAAGGTGCACTACTTGATGATCCAGATTATAAAGAAGCCGGTAGTCCACAATTTGAAGATTACTATGGCGACAAGTATAACAGTGGGTTCGTAAAAGAATTAAATGACATCTTAAAACTACAGCGCAAAGCTCGAGGTGAAGAGATTCCAACAGAAGGAGTTGCTAAATTTAACACAGACACTCCTGCTGATACTAAAATTATGTTAGCTCAGGCTACTGATCCAAGGAAAAAATAATATGCAAATGATCAATGTACTAAAACGACTAGCTGAGCTAGATGCTAAAAACCCTAATGTTATTAAAGAGTCAACTGAAGTAGCAGAATGCGGACCAATGGGAATGATGGATGGTATGTCTACCGCTCCAAGTACTCCTGCTAGTCTAAGCGTTACAGCAGGCAGTGGCGAAGAACTAGGTAGTATGTTGGCCGCACTTATGCAATTGGCAGGTGTTCATAAAGTTGAGCCAGAGCATTTGGGTGCTGAACCTCCAGTAGCAACAATGACTGCTGAGCCTACAATGGGCGCTGATGCAGAACGTGATAGTATGCGTAGTGTATTAGATAAAATGCACGATATGGGAGATGAAGCAGAAACTGATGAAAGTGCCGACGAATATGGCATTCCTGGCGTAGACACTACACCAAACGATCCTACAAAGCCACCAGCAGTTGACACCAATCAATATGCATATCGTCCAAATAGTGGAAGTGCCCACGGTCGTGCTACAAAGAACAATCCTCACGGTGATCCATCAAAACACGAGGAAGAAAAGAAAGCAGACATGACAATGGAGCAACAGTTGATGGCCCAGTACAAACAGTTTATTTCTGAGAGTACACTTAACGAATCTTCGTATGAGGATGTATTACGTCGTTTTCCTCAACAGGTCCAAGACTTTAAAGATGGTGGCGAATTAGATTATGACTTAGAATCAGCACTATGGGATTATCATTTCAACAATGGTGATATTATAAACTATGATGCAGATGCTAGCGAGTACATTGGACAAAACCTAGCTGATTACTTAGGTGTAGATGAAAATGCCAGCGAAGCATATAACCCTAACAGTGTTGATGCAGAACATCGTCGTAGTTTAGAAAAATCACACGAAGATGATTTAAAGAAACGAGCCGGTACAGGTGACGAATCTGCTAAAAAGCATTTGCAAGCATTACACGATAAGAAAGAGCGTATGAGAAATGACCGTAGAGCCGCTATGGAAAGATAATCATATACAATCAAACCAAATAGCCTCTTCGGAGGCTATTTTTTTCAGTAAATAACATTATGGGATCAAAAAATTTAGATGGCGTCTTAATAAAAAAGGCAAACACAACACAACGATGGACAGATGAAGATCTGGCACATATGGCCGCGTGTATGGATCCTGTAGATGGGCCTAAGTATTTCTTAAAGAATTTCTTCTTTATCCAACACGCCAAAAAAGGTAAAATCAAATACGATGCATTTGATTACCAAGACGAATTATTATACAGTTATCATACAAATCGTTTCAGCGTTAATATGTTGGGACGACAGATGGGAAAGACAACCACTGCTGTTGGATACTTGCTATGGTACGCAATGTTTGTTCCAGACAGTACCATTTTAATCTGTGCTCACAAGTATTCGGGCGCACAAGAAATTATGCAGCGTTTGCGTTACGCATATGAAACCTGTCCCGACTTTGTTCGTGCAGGTGTTACCAGCTATAACAAGCAAAGTATTGAATTTGAAAACGGCTCACGTATCGTAGCGCAGACAACAACTGAAACAACTGGTCGTGGTATGTCTATATCGCTTCTATACTGCGACGAGTTTGCATACGTTCCACCAAACATTGCCACTGAGTTCTGGACTTCCATTGCTCCTACACTAGCAACAGGCGGTAAGGCTATTATTACCAGTACTCCAAACAGCGACGAAGATCAGTTTGCGTTGATTTGGAATGAAGCAAACAATCGTACTGACGAATTTGGCAATACTACACTACTAGGCAAAAATGGCTACTATCCATATATGGCCATTTGGAATCAACATCCAGACCGTGATGAAAAATGGGCCAAAGAAATGCGTGCTCAGTTGGGTGACGAACAGTTTGAACGTGAACACGAATGTAAATTTTTGATCTTTGACGAAACATTAATTAGCAGTATGTGCTTGACTACATTAGAAGGTGTTGAACCTAAAATGAAAATGGGTCAAGCCCGTTGGTATAAAAAGATCAATCCCAAGTTTACATACCTTGTTAGTTTAGATCCTAGTTTAGGAACAGGTGGGGATTTTGGCGCTATTGAAATATTTGAAATTCCTAGTATGGAACAAGTTGCAGAGTGGCATCATAACTTGACACCTATACAAAGCCAAGTTCGTATTATGCGGGATATGTTGAAACACATTGAAGAAAAATGCACACGAGCGGGTGTTACGCCTAGCATTTATTATAGTGTGGAAAATAACACTTTAGGCGAAGCCGCACTCATTGCTATCGAAGCATTGGGTGAAGAAACTTTCCCGGGGTTATTCTTAAGTGAACCAGTCAAGCGTGGTCATGTTCGTAGATTCCGTAAGGGATTTAATACTACGCACAATAGTAAAATATCAGCCTGTGCTAAATTAAAGCAGTTGATTGAAACTAACAAAATGAAGGTTTATAGTAAGTCGCTTATTAGTGAACTAAAAACGTTTGTAGCAGAGGGTGTGACATTCAAAGGCAAAGGTGGGCAGCACGATGACCTAGTATCAAGTGTATTGCTAAACATTCGTATGATTATGACACTTCAAGAATGGGATCCGTTGATTTATGACAAAATGCGGGATCAAGACGGGCTTGAAGAACACGATTTACCTATGCCCATTTACATTAGCACATACTAAATATAGATATGAAACCTATTCAAATAATATCCCAAGACCTTTTTGACAAAGTTCGCAGCCGTTTCTCCAATTTAGAAATGGGCGACGAAACTGGTGCAGTGACTATTGATCCTGCTGAAGCAGTATTCTTTGATTTCGACTTTGTTTTCGAAGGCAACAACTTAGGCCGTGTTAGCATTAGCCTTGGTGATTTGGGTAGTTTAAAAGTTTATTACAGTCAAGGCATTACAGAAAATCACGATGATCCAGTCAAAAATGAGTGGTTCAAATTCTTAAAAGAAATGCGTTTCTTTGCTATGCGTAGACTATTACGTTTTGACACTAGAGATATTGCCAAAACAAACCTTGATAAAAACGATTTTCAACATTTGGCCACGACCCAGGGCCCTAAGGAACAACAAGATATGACAACTATGAACGAATCACGCTGGAACAATAAAAGCACAAAGAAAACTAGCCGTGCAGTTGCTGGTAAAACAGAAGTTATTGTACGTCACGCTAGACCAGTAGATGAAGAATACTCGGGCTCCCGCAGTCAAAAGAAAAACATCAAGGCAATTTTTATTCAAAACCAAGACGGTGAACGTTTTAAGTATCCATTCATTCACCCAGCAGGCGCATTTGCAATGGCACAACACGTGGACCACGGCGGCATTCCGCACGATCCAGCAGGCAAGGCAATTATCAATATGAGCGAACAAATTGCTCAACTACAAGAATTTCAACGTAAAGTACACAGAGCCACCTTGCACGATGACGCAACAGGAATTACAGAAAGAGCCATAGGCCGTTTACAAGAACTAAAAGCACAGGTGGAATGTTTAGGCAAGCGTCAACACTACGAGCGTTGGATGGAATCTTTCCAAGAACCCAGTATGATGGATGACGGTTTAGATGACGTCACAATGGAACAGTATAAACAGAAATTTACTCAATCTACTTTCCAAGAAGAACTAAGCGCATTTTTCCCGCTACTACATAGAATTATGAGCGAAGATAATATTGTAGACTTAGAAGAGTTTGTTAATGAATCTGAAGAAGATGCTGACGAGGCATTTGATATTGGTATGGGTGCTGCTAGTCACGGTAAAGCAGGTCCTGAACAAGAATTTGAAGATTGGGCAGATGCTACCGAACAAAATAAATTAACTGATGATCAAATCGCAGAACTTAAACAAGCATTAGATTCATTGCCTAAAGACCAAACTGGCCCTGAATTAGAATTGGGTCCAGATGGAACTACTGCTTGGCAATTCTTTAGCGAACTAGGTCTTGAAGATGAAGATCTAGAAGATAAATTTAAAGATGCTGCCAATGTTGATCCAGAAACAAATGCAGTTGAAGTTTTCAAAGTCTGGGCACAACAAGACTATCCTGAACTAGCAGTAGCGTTAGGAATGAGCGGTACAGGAACTCCACAGGCCGAGCCTGAACCAGAAGCAGGTGCTGAAGAACCAACTGCTGAAAATGAAGAACAGGGTGGTATGCCTAACAAGACAATGCCAACTCGTGAAGCAGTTGTTAAGGAAGTTGCCAAACTAGTTAAGAGTCGATTTAATGAAGACAACCCGGCAGTGGGACCATTTAACGGTGTTCCAAACATTGCTTTAGACATTAAAAAGAAATGCGCAGAAATGTTTGGAGATGAAGTTGGTGATCAATGCGAACAACTGGCATTAGAGTTTATGGAAAAATTAACTCAAAAATACGAACAGAAACACGGTCCAATTGAGGATGACGGCTTATCTCGTTTGAAAGAATTGTTAGGCAATGTTAAAGCAAAAGTAGAAGAAATGGGCGGAGATATTACAGTTAATGGACATGCACCTGGCAATAACATTATGTCAGCAGAAGAAAATGTAGCAGAATCTGAATTTTCGGCAATGAAAAGACTGCTTGATTTTAAAAAATAATTGGTAAAAAAATACCAGTTTCTACTACCATTTAGGTTGTGGAGATAAATAGATGTGTGTATACTTAATCGTATGCACACATTTTTCTTTTTAGTCAGTTGGCTTTAAAGAAGAGGCATAATACATTTTATAAAGGCAAAACATTATGGCAACTTTAGCAGAAATCCGCGCGAAGCTCCAAGCTTCATCCCAACAAAATTCAAGCCAAGGCGGAGGCGACAATGCAATCTATGCGCATTGGAATATCCAAGAAGGTCAAACAGCAACAGTCAGATTCCTTCCTGACGCAGACCCAAACAACACTTTTTTCTGGATCGAACGTGCAATGATCAAATTGCCATTCGCCGGTATTAAAGGTGATACAGCAAGTAAACCAGTTACTGTACAAGTTCCTTGTATGGAAATGTGGGGTGAAACTTGCCCAATTCTTACTGAAGTTCGTCCTTGGTTCAAAGATAAATCTTTGGAAGAAATGGGTCGTAAGTACTGGAAAAAGAAGTCTTACTTGTTCCAAGGTTTGGTAGTTGATAGCAAACTACAAGAAGACAAGGTTCCTGAAAATCCAATTCGTCGTTTCATTATGAGCAGCCAAATTTTTAACATTGTTAAGAATGCATTAATGGATAGTGAAATTGAAGAATTGCCAACAGACTATGTCCGTGGCTTGGATTTCAAGATTGCTAAAACTAGTAAAGGTGGTTATGCTGACTACACAACCAGTAATTGGAGTCGTCGTGAACGTGCTTTGAGCGAAGCAGAAAACGCAGCAATTAAACAATTTGGTTTGTTTGATTTGAAGACATTCCTTCCTAAGAAACCAACTGATGTTGAACTTCGCGTAATGAAAGAAATGTTTGAAGCGTCCGTTGACGGCGAAGCATTTGATATGGAGCGTTGGGGTGCTTACTACAAGCCAGATGGTCTTCGTAGCAATTACACAACTACTACTTCTTTGCCACCAACTCAGGCAGCAAGTCGTCCCGCACCTGCGGCTCGTCCAGCACCTGTTGTAGAAGATGCAGTTGAATCTAATCCACCTTGGGAAGATGATGTTGCAGGTGCAGAAGCATCGTTTAACACTCCTCCAAAGACTGAACCAGCAAGTGGTGCAGGTAGCCGAGCAGCAGATATCATTGCAATGATTCGTAATCGTCAAAGCACCTAATTAGGAGATAGATTATGTCAAAGAGTTTCGATATCTCGAAATTCCGCAAATCTATCACTAAGAGTATTGATGGTTTGGGAATCGGTTTTAATGATCCTACTGACTGGATCAGCACTGGCAATTATGCTCTAAACTATCTTATCTCGGGGGACTTCTTCAAAGGAGTCCCTTTGGGTAAGGTAACAGTATTTGCTGGAGAAAGTGGTGCAGGGAAAAGTTATATTTGCTCGGGCAATATTATTAAGGCAGCACAGGAACAGGGCATTTACGTTATCCTAGTTGATAGCGAAAACGCACTTGATGAAAAATGGTTAATTGACTTAGGTGTCAATACAAGCGATGAAAAGTTGTTAAAACTTAATATGGCTATGATTGACGATGTGGCAAAAACTATCTCCGAGTTTATGAAAGAGTATAAACTTATGCCTGAAGAGTCGCGTCCAAAAGTATTGTTTGTAGTTGACTCGTTGGGTATGTTGTTGACTCCAACTGACGTTAATCAGTTTGAAGCAGGCGAGATGAAGGGTGATATGGGTCGTAAACCTAAGGCACTTACTAGTCTAGTTCGTAACTGCGTTAATATGTTTGGGTCGTGGAATGTTGGTTTGGTTTGTACTAATCACACATATGCAAGTCAAGATATGTTTGACCCAGATGACAAAATTAGTGGCGGTCAAGGATTCATTTACGCAAGTTCTATCGTTGTTGCTATGCGTAAATTAAAACTGAAGACTGATGCTGACGGTAATAAAACATCTGAAGTGCACGGTATTCGTAGTGCTTGTAAGATTATGAAAACTCGTTATTCTAAGCCTTTCGAAAGTGTACAAGTAGAGATTCCATACTCAACAGGTATGAGTCCGTTTAGTGGATTAGTTGACTTGTTTGAAGGTAAGGGTGCATTGAAGAAAGAAGGCAATAGTCTTGTCTACACTACTAAAGATGGCGAAATTATCAAACAATTCCGCAAGGCTTGGGAACGTAACGAAAAAGATGGATTGACTATTATGATGTCTGAATGGAAAGATACAAGTAATAGTATTTCCGCAACTATAGAAGAAACTGAGGAATAAAAATGGAAGAAGATCTAATTATTGAAATTTGGGATGTTTTTAAAGAGTATATATCTGATAAAAATAAAGAAATTGCTGCAAATCATTTTGTAGATTTCTTACTTGGTAAAGATGTAGAAACTTCCACATTAAAAGCACTTGTTGGTTATGATTCAGCACTCGACGATGCTATCGAATTAGTCGCTGGCGACGAAGATGTTGATACAGAAGTTGACGAGGATGATTGGGACCTATACCAAGACGAGGATTAATCCATGTCTTGGTATGCTAAGGTCTCATCTGACATATCGCATTTACCAGGTTGTTTAGACTATTTTTATAGTGAACTAGAGCAGGCCCGCAAAGAGGTTAAAATCTACGGCAGCGTAGAAAAAGCCTCTGCGAGCTTGCCTGGCATTGTGGAGCATAGATTTAATCAACTTCAGGAAATTGAAGCGGTACTGGAATATCTAAATATTGAATTACGTAGAATTCGAAGTAAAACATTTAGAAAATATCTGGAAAACTATCAACGTGCCCTTAGTAGCAGGGATGTTGAAAAATATGTTGACGGCGAATCTGATGTCGTGGATATGGAAAAAGTCATTAATGAATTTGCTATGTTGCGGAATCAGTGGCTAGGCATTGTTAAGGGTTTGGACATTAAACAATGGCAATTAAGCAATATTATTAAATTACGTGCCGCAGGGCTTGAAGATATTTCACTATAAGTGTATAATACTGTTATGTATATTGAAGACTTAATCAACGAGTTTATGTTTGGCCAAGTCAAACCCAACAGATTTGATTCTAAAATTATTGATAGTTTTACAAATCAAATTATGAACGGGACTGGCTTCACTGAAAAACAAAGTGTACTGGCAGTAAAAATTATTACTAGATATGCAGAGAGATTATCTACAGAATTGAAGAAAGATATTCGCCCGTTCTTAGAAAACCCGCAATTTAGATTTAAAATTAGAAAAACCGTGACTGATCGTTCCATCAAAATTATTGATAATAAAATTATCGAAGCACGGTTTCCGTATGACGAATATTTTATTACAGAAATTAAAAAATACAGAACTAGCGACCCTACAAATAATATTATATGGGATAAGGACAATACTTCTTGGAATTTTCAGTTAAGGGAAGACAATATACAATTTTTGTCCAACTTATGCAGTGACATTGATTTTGATTACGACGATCAATTTAAGCATTATGCTAATCAAACTGCTGACATTATTCAAAATATGGAAAAGTATGCACCCATATTAACGTCAGTTGACGGAACCTTAAAAATAGTGAATTCTCCCAAAAATATGCCAGAAATTACCGCCACTGATGTAGTAGGTGCAGTCTGCCAAGCAAGGCAATATGGTGTCTCATTATACTCTGACGACATTGATAGGTATTTGAATAGTGATCAAATTGATGCCAAGATTAAACAGTTCCTAACTTCTGACAATGGCAATCCAATCAAACTTTCCAACAGCGAAAATGACGTAAAATGCTTGGAAATCATACTAAAAAATATGGGACCAACTTTGTTCATTGTACCTGGCGGATCGGAATTAGAAAAACTTGAACGTGCATTTGGCATTCTTAAGGGCATTGGAGTGGCAGAAAAAAATATGAGCGTTTTATTCAGATTACCGACAGAAAGTGGTAAAAATTTCAATGATTTTGTCAAAAAAATGGGAATAAATGGGCCAATTGACACTGAAACAAAAGTGGTGTTTATCAGTGGCAAACTGCCTAAACCACTAGTTAAATCTGGAATCAGATTCAACTCTATTATTAATTTAGGATTTGATAGCGCACATTACACACTGAAATCTTTCGTGAAAAATCACCAAAATTTGGTATATTTTGACGTGAACAAAAATCAAAAAGGACTTAATTTTGGCAACTTGTAAAGTTATTATTAAAGACGAGGTTAATGTCAAATTTGAAAATTTAGATCTTGATACTCGAAAAGCGTTAGTTAAAAAATTCAAGTACGAAGACCCTAGTGCCCGCTTTAGACCCAGTTATAAATTGGGTCGATGGGACGGTTCTATCAGTTTTTTTGGTCTAGGCGGAACTACATACCTTAGTATGTTACCAACTGTATTAGAGTATCTTGAAAGTAAAAACTTCTACGTTGAAGTTGAAGATCACCGTCGACCTACGACCTTAGAATTTCCTGAAATTTCGGCGGATTTTTGGGGCGATCAAACGTGGCCGGAAGGACATAGGTTTGCTGGTGAAAAAATTCGATTACGTGAAGATCAAGTTGATGCAGTCAACATATTCTTAAAAAATCCACAATGCATACAAGAAATTGCCACCGGTTTTGGTAAAACTATTACCACCGCAACACTGAGCAAAATATGTGAAAAATACGGTCGAACAATAACCATCGTTCCTAACAAAAGTCTTGTTGAACAAACTGAAGAAGATTTTATTAATTGTAAATTGGATGTGGGTGTGTACTATGGCGACAGAAAAGACCTTGATAAAACTCACACAATTTGCACTTGGCAAAGTTTGAATATTTTGGACAAAAATAGCAAAAATTGGGACGAAGCTGCCTGTGCTAGATTGGAAATGTTGCTGGACAATGTACAGTGTGTTATGGTGGACGAGGTGCATATGGCCAAGGCAGATGTACTTAAAAATTTGCTGACTAGAAATCTTGCCAACGCACCTATACGTTGGGGATTGACTGGGACTATACCTAAAGCAGAGCATGAATTTCAAAGTATTCGCGCAAGTTTGGGTGAAGTAGTAAACCGAGTTGCTGCACATACTTTGCAAGAAGCAGGTGTATTGAGCACTTGTCACGTAAATATTATTCAAACTGCCGAGTGGAAAGAATTTGGTAGTTATGCAGAAGAATTAAAATATCTAGTAACTGATGATAGCAGGATGACCTATGTCAGCAAGTTAATTAAAGAGATTTCTCAAACAGGAAACACATTAGTATTGGTTAATAGAATTGATTCTGGAAAAGGAATTATTGAAAGACTTCCTGATGCCGTATTTGTATCAGGCGAAGTAAAAACAAAAGATCGCAAAGAAGAATATGATGAAATTAAAACTGCTACTAACAAGATTATTGTGGCGACTTACGGTGTGGCCGCTGTGGGTATTAATATTCCAAGGATTTTTAATCTGGTTCTTCTTGAGCCCGGAAAGAGCTTTGTCCGCGTTATCCAAAGCATTGGACGTGGCATTAGAAAAGCAGATGACAAGGACTTTGTACAAATTTGGGATATCACAGCGGCGTCGAAATATGCCAAAAGGCACCTTACCGAACGTAAAAAGTTTTACAAAGATGCCAAATACCCGTTCTCAATCGAAAAAACAAAGTATTAACGATTGACATCTTAATGTCAGGCGTGTAAACTAATAATAACAAATTGGAGAATTATTCTGCAGATACTTACATTAGAAAATCAAACATATTACCTTAACGACTTGCCTAATGAAATAGAAGACGATTTGAGGTTTGCTGTGTTAGATAATAGCGATAGTTCAAACCCTGATCATTTCTTTATTCCTTTAATCTTTTTAGAAAGTTTTACAGGTCCAGCAGTGGTATTACAAATAGGCCCACATGAAGTTACTATGCCGTTGGATTGGTGTACTATTGTAGGCGATCCTGAGGGCCCTGACATGGAAGTGTTGCCTTTAACAAGTTTGAACGACCGAGGATTTAGAACATTTTGTTTCAATCCACGCAGCAGTTTTAGACCAGAATTTTTAGATATTGATATTATTGATGTTTATCAAGATGTTAAATGGTACTTTCCTAAAATGCGTCCTGGTCAATTGTTATGCACTCCATTAGAACCTGGACCTTCACCTCGATGCGCATACTTTGTAAAAGAAGTCAGTCGCCAAAGTGAATTGGTAGATTTTACTAAATGCTGGTGATTTATGGGAAATCTTACACCAGGGGCAACCTTAATTTACGAACGCAGTGGTGAAGAAATTTACACCAGAGAAGCGGGTCAATTAGATAGGAATTTAGTTGGTTATCAATATAAAAAACCTGTAGATACTCGTACCAGTGATGGCAGGCCTTTAATTGATCATATTCGAGAAGACAAGCTGTGGAACGAAATTCGTCGAGCAGCAAAGACTAATCCTGCCTTGCAAAAAGCACTGGAGCAATGTATAATATTATATCATCTAAGCAATCCTACTTAACAAACCGTTCCCTATCATCCAGTATAATTATGGCAACAGCAAAACCTAAAAAACCTAAAGCATTAGACCTGGGTCGAGTACTTAAGGCAGTTGATAATAAAAACTATGATTTTTATTCATCACTGTCTGAAGCCGAACTTAAAGAGTTTAGCCCCTATGTGCTGATGCGATTTATTTCTAATACGCCACATCCTGACAGAGATATTAAGGAATGGTATATTACACAAACTAATGAAAATGTTAATAAACATCATTGGGCGTTGAGTAAAAATCACGAAGGTTTATTGTGGCAGTTGTATGCCGGTGTGGGCGCAGGTATACAAGTTGATCACACTTTTATGCCTATGTTAAAGGGCAGTCTTGACAAATTTGAAAAGTTGATTGAGGAACTGAATCCCACAATGAAAAATGATGAGATTAAATTATTAGCTAAATTAATGACAGATGACGAACGTGCAGAGTTATTTGATGCAATGGGATTTGATAAGAAACAAAGGAAAGAATATGAATAAATTTGATTATAGCAATATTGTAAATTTAAACCTTAATTTTAATAATTCAGCTTGGAATTCTACCACTCATAATGTTACAGTATCGCACGACCCGAATTCGCCTGGAAAATTTTTAATTAAAATGACTCCCATACATAATGAAATCTTGATAGATGATCTTACATTAGCCAATAATTTATTGAGTAAATTTAGGAAGGCCGCGTGATAGCATTGGTTAATCAACCTTATAGTTGTGTGCATTGTAACAAGAGTTTTATGCAAGAAAAAACTCTTGTGGCACATATGTGCGAGCGAAAGCGCCGCGCACTACAAAAGGATGAGAAAAGAGTGCAGGCAGGTTTTATGGCCTATAATCGTTTTTGGCAATTAACACAAAATGCCAAAAAGCCCAAGACTTATGACAACTTTGCAGACAGCAGTTATTATAACGCCTTTGTAAAATTTGGTAGTTTTATTAATAACGCTAACCCATTGTACCCAGACAAGTTTATTGACTACGTGATTAAAAGTGGTGCTAAATTAGATAACTGGTGTAAAGATAGTTTGTATGAAAAGTATCTTTATGAAATGCTGAAAACAGAACCAGTAGAATCAGCAGTACAACGAACCCTACAAACAATGATGGAATGGGGCGACGAACATAGTGCAGAGTTTAATCATTACTTTTTATATGCCACACTAAATCGTGCAGTTAACGATATTGTAAATGGTAAGATCAGTTGCTGGGTGATTTTAAATTGCGAAGATGGAAAAGCAATGGTTCGTAATATGAGCGACGATCAATTGAATATGATTGCACCTGCTTTTGATGTGCCACACTGGCGTAAACGTTTTAAGGAACTGCCAGCTGATGTTGCATTAGTGAAAGAAATTTTAGAAGAAGTCGGAATAAAATGACCACTGATATAGTGAAAGAGTTTTGTCAACACCACAGAATTAATATTCTTGACACTAACAAAAGAGCAAGCCGTTATCATAAAGTCAATATAAATTACTTTCATGATCCCTTGGATTTTAATCGTGTTTATGAAGATATTGTGTTCGATAGCGAACCCTTGTATACTGTAGAGATTGCAGAAAGTGAATTAGAACGAGTTGCAAACTTTGAATCAGAAGTGTTTAATAACATGAAGAAGCAAGGGCATTACAGAATGTTTGAAACATTAATGGAACAAAAAGAACGTGAACGATATTTGAGGGACAAATATCCAGCAGTGAAAAAAGCATACGAACAATATAGCCTAATGTTAAAATTATCAGAAAGTGGAGAACTGTGACACAACCAAATTCTGCCAAAGGTAGAACAAGTTACGATTCCACATCAACTGGATCTTTGATTCCATTCTTTAATAGGAATGTATCTGAGTACCCCACTGAAGCAGGCGCTGTAAAATTTGATCTAATCCCAGTCACTCGGCAAAAAGACATAATGATCAATCACGCTAGGATGTATGCCCAGCAAGAATATGATCGAATTATAGAATTAGTTAATGTGTTACAAAAACAAGCAGAACAAATTAAACGTAGATTAGAAGTTACAGATGCCGTACACGCTGCCGAGTATCAGTTTAAAGCAGTAATGGGGCAGGTATATTATCTAGTTTGGGATAAGAGAAAAATGAAAACATTGTTAGTACACAATGGCCCAAAAGGGTGGTCAGCCAGTCCTCCAGAAGATTATGAATACATAACACCAGTAAAATATATGGGCGATCATACTTGGTTAGAAGTTGACGATCCGCAAAATTAAATGTAAAATTAGTAAAGGAATTTTATGAAAATACCAAAAGATGGAAGCAAGTGGTGCGGCGCGGATAGCCGTAAAATATTCTGTGTAATATACACAAAGGAAATCGAAGATCATACGTGGATCTATTATCGAGAGCAAGATACTGGTACTGAATATAGTTGTTATATGGAAAGTTTCCTATTGAGATTTACGGAGATACCAGAATGATAAGATTAGAAGGCTTTGTAAAAAAGGGTTGGGGCAGCGAATTAATTTGGGCCACCACTGACAAGTACTGCGGCAAGTTAATGAATTTTAATACAGGCGCAAAATTTAGTATGCACTTTCATTCTGAGAAAGAAGAATCTTGGTATGTACTAAGTGGAAAGTTTATTGTTAAGATTATCGATACTAAAACAGCAGATGTACAAGCCCATGAATTAAATGTGGGAGATACTTGGCATAATGTTCCGCTGTTACCTCATCAATTGATATGTATTGAAGAAGGAACAATTATTGAAGTTAGTATGCCTGATAGTATAGCAGATAATTACCGTGTAGGAAAAGGCGATAGTCAGAAATGAAAATCTTAATTACGGGTCATAAAGGTTTTATTGGCCAAAATATGGTCAATGCACTTAAAGACGACCACGAACTTTCTTTTTACAACTGGGGTGATGCTCCTCCAAACTTTGCTGGTTTAGATTGGTGTATTCACTTAGGTGCAATTAGTAGCACTAACGAACGAGATGTAGAAAAAGTTATGAGACAAAATCATGACTTTAGTTGTCTAACACTGTTAGCCTGCATAGAAAATGGTGTTAACTTGCAATATGCCAGCAGTGCCAGCGTATACGGGCTGACTAATAATTTTAGTGAAAATACCCCGCCAAATCCTGCAAGTCCCTATGCTTGGAGCAAATACCTATTTGATAGAAGTGTGATGTCGCAAAACTTTAAGGACATTCGTGTACAAGGTTTCCGTTACTTCAATGTTTACGGCCCTCACGAAGATCATAAAGATCAACCTAGTCCACATCATAAGTTTACTAAGCAAGCAGAAGAGACTGGTGTTATTAAATTGTTTGAAGGTAGTGACCAATTCCTACGTGATTTTGTTCCAGTCAGCGAAGTAATCAATGTACACAAGAAATTCTTTAATGTACAAGAGTCTGGTATATGGAATGTGGGAACAGGCAAGCCACAGTCATTCCAACATATTGCAGAAACTATTGCTGAAGGTCTAGAAGCAAAGATTGAATATATCCCAATGCCAGATGACCTTAAAACACAGTATCAAAAATATACTTGTGCAGACGTGACCAAGTTAAGAAAGCATTATCCATGACTACAGTGATTGTAAATGGTACATTCGATATTCTCCATCCGGGGCATATTGCTATGCTAAACACGGCCCGTAGTTTAGGTGACTACCTTGTTGTATGTATCGATACTGACAGCCGTGTTAAAGAACTTAAGGGCGATAAGCGACCTATCAACGATCAAAACTTTCGCAGAATAATGCTACAAAATTTAAAGGCTGTAGATATTGTAGAACTATTTGACAGTCAAGAAGACCTTATTAGATTACTTAAACTTTACCAGCCAGACATTATGGTTAAGGGTAGTGATTGGCGAGGCAAAAGCGTAGTAGCAGAACAATACGTTAAAAAGATACATTGGTATGACAGAATTGAAGAATACTCCAGCACAAAAATTATTCAAAGTATTACTGATCGGTGATAGTTGCATTGATGAATATAAGATTGGAACAGTTGATAGACTGAGTCCAGAAGCACCAGTGCCAGTTATCAAGGATGTTGAAACTACAACAGTGCCTGGTATGGCTGCTAACGTATATAATAATCTTAAACAGTTAGGCATTGATGCAGAGTTCATTACTAACGATGCCGTCATTAAAAAGACTAGATATATTGATAAACGATCAGGACAACATTTACTAAGAGTGGATGATGAACCCAAAATTGTTCACTGGAGTGGCAAAACATCGGACCCTATTACAAGTTATGATGCCATTGTGATATCAGATTATGATAAGGGTTTTTTACGTTATGATGAAATAGAAGACCTCGTTAGACAAGTTTCGTGTCCAGTCTTTATTGATACAAAGAAAACTAGATTAGCAGACATCGCCCGCCCATTCCAGTCACCCCACGTTTATATCAAAATTAACGAACTTGAATTTAAGAATGCCAAAACACTTGGCGACAATGTTATTGTTACGTTAGGAGACAAAGGTGCTCAATATAAAGGCAAAACATATCGAACAACTAAAGTTGAAGTAGCAGATGTGTGCGGTGCAGGGGATACTTTTTTGGCAGCGCTAACTTATCAATACCTATTGACAGGAAACATAAAAATTGCTATAATGTTTGCTAACACCGCTGCAAGCATAACAGTTCAACACCGCGGTAATTATGCACCAACCTATGATGAGATAAGAATTGCCGGATATTGATTTAGACTTTGCAAATCGTAATGGTGTGTTAGACATCATTAAACATATTCCTGCCACTTTGGAAGATGGACGCAAACATAACACAGGTGTTTATTGTCAACCTATTCCCGTTAATCCACTGACTGGGCAAGCCAGTATTGATTATAAGACTGCTGAATCAAGAGGATATTTTAAGATTGACTTTTTGAATGTCAGTGCTTATCAAGGTGTTAGAGATGAAGACCATTTAGTTCAATTGCTGAATACTGAACCACTTTGGGAATTGCTAGGCGAGAAAGAAGTGTGCGATCAATTATTCCATATTAATGGATATCATACATTGGTAGCCAGTCTTGCGCCAAAAAGTGTAACTGAGTTAGCTATGGTCTTGGCTATGATGCGACCTGGGAAGAAACATCTCGTTCCAATATGCAAGGAGCAGGGCTTCCAAGCGATCCAAGATGAAATTTGGACTAAGACTGACGATACCTATTTCTTTAAGAAGAGTCATTCAATTTCCTATGCAAGTGTTATTGTAGTGCAATTGAATTTGATTTGTGAAAAGATCAGTTACGGGTATTCTTAGGAACACGTACTAGTTGAATACTTTTGCGTTTGATACGCTTTTCGGCGATCTCACTTAGATTTACACTGGGCCCAAATACTAATTCGATATCTTTGCTATTAAATGTTTTGATAGCATATCTAAATGCCTGCATTTCCTTCTTTAGAAAAATGCTAATGGGAATCTTTCTATTAGATTCCCACCACCAAACTTCACCCAATTCTAAAAATTTACGACGTGCCTCGTCTGTAATTATCATACTAATATCATATATGCTAGTAACGTAGTCATCAAAATTGATAACAATGCCCACGTATTCGATATTGTTCGATTTTACGCAGGAGACAAAGGGGTGGAGTTCTTGGAAGGTTTCGGAAGATGACATTGTAATCAATAAATACTCATATGTTAAGTTTACCAGTCTATTTATATCCAAATATTTATCCAGTTATATTAGACCTGGATTCAACTGTGCGAGGAGTCAATCGAGTTATGTATCAACGTGATCTAAAAATACAAAAGGGTGTCAAAAACAAGGTTCAAATTCAATTTAAGAATAGCGACCAAAAACGTATACCTATCAGCAACAGTTCAACTTTTGTGTTTACTATGTTTGACGCACTTGAGAAAAGACAATTGTTACAAAAACAATTGACAGTTATTGACGATGGGTCTACCTTAGCCCTCCGTGGACTAGCACAATTGACACTTACCGAAAGTGATACAGTAGACTTGGATGTTAGCAGTTACACTTTCTCCATCACTTACCAAGATCCTGCTGACGGAACTTATTTGCCAGCTTATTCAAATACCTACTATGGCATCAACGGTACACTGACTTTGGCAGAGGACATTTACCCTGCACTACAGCCCAGTCAAGAAATTACTGCATTTATTCGTAGATTCAACAGCAGCCTCCACGGCGGCCTGGGCAAATACGAACACACTAGCGGCAATGTCTATGCCTATCCAGAATATAAAAGCAACACGGCATTACACACAATGGCCCTGTATATGACTGACTTCAAAGGTACGGTAAACATACAGGCCACAATGAATAATCAACCAGACTCAACTGGCTACTATTTCAATGTACAGTCGTTGACTTATGATGGATTTAGCGGCGTTGACTATGTCAACTTTAACGGTATATACAGTTATGTCCGTGTTCAATTCATCCCTGCAGATAATCCTGCCACCAATACCAACGACGACCCTGCTTATTACGGTTCGTTTGACCGAGTCTTATATAGAAGTTGAACATCACGCTTGTTGACTTAGTAATACAGTTACGTTACAATAGTTGATGAATGAAATACAGGATACCCTGTTAGCACTATTGCCTCCAAAGCGTAAATCCTCTCCAAGTGGATGGACCAGCTTCAACGCGGTATGCTGTCATCATAATGGTGATAGTATGGATACACGGGCTCGTGGTGGAATAAGAATCGACAAAGACGGATTTGTTTACCACTGCTTCAACTGCGGATTCAAAGCAGGATGGACTCCGGGCAAACTACTCAGCAAGAATACTAGAAGCCTATTCAAATGGATGGGGCTTAGTGAAATAGACATTGGCAAATTAAACCTAGTGGCATTGAAGGTAGTAGACGACCAACCTGTACTTAAGAAGCCGCTAAACTTTACTTTACAGGAAAAACCCCTACCTGATGATTGCTTGCCAATCGATACTTGGATAGAGGAAGGATGCCACGATCCAGAATTGTTGGCAGTAATCGAATATGTTGTAACCACTCGTAAGATGGGGTGGGATTGGTACAACTGGCATTGGAGTGCGGCTGATGGATACCGAGATCGAGTCATACTGCCATTTTATCACGACGGGAAAATCGTAGGTTACACTGGACGCAAGATCAAAGAAGGTAAGCCAAAATATCTAACGGACGCACAACCAGGTTATGTGTTTAATTTGGATGCACAGACATTCGACCGTAAATACGTCATCGTTGTAGAAGGCCAATTTGATGCCATAGCGATAGATGGTTGTGCTGTAATGCATAACGATCCAAATGAAACTCAATGTACACGACTGAACTCGCTAGGTAGAGAAGTCATTGTTGTTCCAGATAAAGATAAACCTGGTGCAAAACTTGTCGGCGCTGCCATAAAAAATAAATGGAGTGCCAGTTTGCCACCGTGGGAGGATGATATAAAAGATGTGGCAGATGCAGTTAAACGATACGGTCGTCTGTACGTGCTAACTACTATCCTACACTATCGAGTACAGGGCGAGATAAATTTACACCTATTAGAAAAGAAACTACTAAATGTCAAAGAATAAAAAAGATACGCCAAAACCCAATTACGATTATGCGATGCAAAAACTTTACTTGGAAATGTTTCTAAGTGATGCTGAAACTTTTATACGCTGCCAAAATATTTTTGATCCATTAAACTTTGATCAAAGACTACAGACATCGGCCGAATTTATTAACAAGTATGTTGATGACTATAAGGTAATGCCCGAGACAAATATTGTCAATGCAGCCACTCGCAGTGAGTTTGAAGCAATTCAAATTCCCAAAGAAAACTACGAATGGCTAATGAATGAGTTTGAAAATTTTAGTCGACATAAAGGACTTGAACGTGCTATTATTGAATCCAGTGATTTGCTGGAAGCGGGCGACTATGGTCCAGTTGAATTACTAATTAAGAACGCTATTCAAATTAGTCTTAACAAAGATATGGGCACTGATTACTTTGCTGATCCCCGTGCCCGTTTGGCAAAACTTAAAGACAACAATGGACAGATTAGTACAGGATGGCCAGGTGTTGATAAGAAGCTGTATGGAGGATTCAATCGTGGTGAGTTGAATATCTTCTGTGCAGGATCGGGTGGTGGTAAGAGTTTGTTCTTGGCTAACTTGGGCGTGAACTGGGCACTGATGGGTTTGAACGTTATCTATCTAACATTTGAGTTGAGTGAAGGTTTGGTGTCAATGCGATTGGACAGTATGACAACTGGCATTGGTACTAGAGAGATCTTCCGCAACTTGGATGACGTTGAACTCAAAGTTAAAATGTTGGGAAAACGTAGTGGACATATGCAAGTTAAGTATATGCCTTCAGGAAAAAACTGTAACGATATTCGAGCCTATTTAAAGGAATATCAGGTTAAAACAGGCGTGAAACCAGACGTTTTGCTTATAGATTACCTTGATTTAATGATGCCTTTAAGTGTGAAGGTAAGTCCCAGTGATTTGTTTGTTAAGGACAAATACGTGGCTGAAGAGATCAGAAACTTAGCAATGGAAACACAATGTGTGACTGTTACTGCCAGTCAGTTGAATCGTAGTGCTGTTGAAGAAATTGAATTTGACCACAGTCATATCTCGGGTGGCCTAAGTAAGATTATGACAGCAGATAACGTAATTGGTATCTTTACCAGTCGTGCTATGAAGGAACGTGGGCGCTATCAAATCCAGTTTATGAAGACACGTAGTAGTAGTGGTGTTGGTCAGAAATGTGATTTGGAATTTAATATTGATACATTGCGTATTACTGACATTGATGAAGAAGAACAGCAACAACCAGGTTTTAGGCAAGGCGGCGGCGGAACGTCCAGTGTAATGGAAGGCTTAAAACGTACCAGTGTAGTAAGTACTAGTACAGTTGATAATTGGGAAAAGCCCAAGGCTAAGGAAGGGTTTGACTTTACTAAACTGCAATCAAAGTCTACAGGTCAAGCACCCAAGATTAGAAGTATGCTGGATAACTTAAATCCTGAAAAGGATTAAAGCCATTGGGCAGTGGTTATATGTGCAGCATTGATTAGACCAAGTTGCCATTGTTGATCGCTGTCTATTTTAAATACGGTTTCAATATTGGCGTCGGCAATTTCCCAGCGATGCGTTTCATCTTGGTTACTGTTGTCCAATTGATTATCCAGTTTGCCATCTTCCCAACTCCAGTAGCCTGCACATGCTCTAAATAATTTGGGACCATATCCTTGACTCAATGCTTGCAATATACTGAGGTCGCTGGTAATGGCAATTTCTTTGTTTAGTACGGTAGTAGTGGGTCCACGCCAATCTGGCGTGTGGATTATTTGGACCCTATGTATATTATGAACACCACCATAGTACAAAGGCACGCCTAATCTGCTGGCAGAACTACTGGTATCAAGTCCAGTGTTTTCAGCCACTTCGTGTAGTGTCATATGAACCAGGCTATTGTTTAACTGTAATGCTAGGGCCAAATGGCGATTATGGCTGACAATTAAACTTACACTTTTTGATAACTCATCCCGTGGATTATTGGGGTTGGCCACTAATAACTGCCCTGAATAAAAATTAGATAACTGTGTACTCATATAGATATATTTACTCTATATAAATATTACTTATGAACTTGCTGGAACTATTTGAACCGCCTATCGGGCAACACCTTACTCTTAATCCCAAAATTTGGGAAGCCCGAGGCACACTGCAAGGCGCGGTTCACGGAGCACTACTACGCATTGCCGAAGATTTTATAGACTTTCTAGATATAGATTTGGATATCAAAGACATTGTGATCACTGGCGGTAACGCAAATTATACCTACACCAGCCACAGTGACATTGACCTGCACATTATTGCAGATCTCAGTCAAGTCAAGTGCGATAGAGAAATACACGAACTATTAGATACCAAACGCTTACTTTACAAGAAAACTCGCAATATCAACGTGCACAAGATCCCAGTAGAACTATACGTGGAAGATGCGGATATGCCAGCTGTGAGTGGCGGCTGTTACAGCGTACTTGACAAGGCCTGGGTCAAAAAGCCACAGCCTCCTGAATTTGCTGACTATGACGAGCAAGATGTAAAAGAAAAAGTTGGTCATTGGCATACAGTTATTAAACACGCTACCAAGAATAAAAATATCGCCGCTGCCCAACATACAATGAAGCTGCTGCGCCATTATCGTAAATTGGGATTGAAAACCCCAAAAGGTGAATTTTCCATACCCAATTTGGTATTCAAAAGTCTACGTAACGACGACTCGATTGGTAAACTACAACAACTATTAGATATTGCTCACAACCGTAGCCTTAGTATATAATAGTAGTATGAATACTTTATACTTAGACATGGATGGGGTCGTTGCCGACTTTGACGCCCATGCCAAAACCCTAATGCAGCTGACCCCCGAAGAACTAAATCAAGCTGTACTTGACGGCCGCTATCCCGATGACAAGTGGCGCAGAATCCTGGACTATCCCCGATTTTTCAGGGATCTACCACCCATGCCCCGCGCACACGAACTGGTCACACTGGCACGCCGCTATGAATCAGAACTGGGCTATAACCTGCGTATGCTCACTGCCATTCCCCGGGACAATGACTTTCCGGATGTGTTTCAGGATAAGATTGATTGGATGAACCAATACTTTCCAGGCATACGTGTAAACTTTGGCCCCTACAGTCAAGACAAGCAACATCACTGCCGTCCTGGTGACATACTGGTGGATGATAGAGTGAGCAATATACAGGAATGGCGTGCTCGAGGCGGCACGGCTATTCACGTGACACAGAACTATCAACTAGCACTGGACGAACTACAGTGTATATTTGACAGGCAAGTGCTATGATACTGGTAACTGGTGCACTGGGTTTTATTGGTAGCCACCTAGTTGATCTACTGGAAGAACAAGGGCAGTCTGTAGTGGCTTTAGATAACTTGGGCTATGCGGCCAATGCTGCCTATTACGATTCTTTAAAGGCGAGAAATATCCCCACAGAAATAGTGGATCTCACTGACAACATACCACTGGAATACATATTTCGCAAGTATGATATCTCCCTAGTTTATCATCTAGCTGCCGAAACTCACGTGGACAACAGTATACTAGATGTTGCCCCTTTTATTCAAAGTAACATTATTGGCACTGCAAACTTGCTCAATGCTGTGGTCAAATACCCAGTGGAACGCTTTATACACATAAGCACTGATGAAGTATATGGACACGTGGCCCAGGGCAGTACCAACGAATTGACCCCATACCACACTCGTAATCCCTACAGTGCTACCAAAGCTGCCTCTGACCATCTAGTTACAGCTTGGCACCATACTTATAATCTACCTGCCATAATTACCCACTGCTCCAACAACTATGGTCCGAGACAGCACCAAGAAAAGATGATTCCCACTATCATCCGCAGTTTACAAGCGAATAAACCAGTACCCGTGTATGGAGATGGCTTACAAATAAGAGATTGGCTCTATGTACGGGATCACTGCCTAGCATTGACACAAGTGGCAGATAAAGGCCAGCCAGGCCAAGTATATAACATTGGACAAGCAGATCACCAAGAAATTACCAATATTGAGCTGGTAAAGATGATATGTGACTTACTGGACAAGCCCTATAGCTTAATAGATCACGTGGAAGATCGTAAGGGCCACGATAGAAGATACAGTATTGACTGTACCAAAATCCAAAAAGAACTGTACTGGCATCCCCAATACACATTAAGTCAAGGATTGGCTAGGACGTTAGCTGACGTCCCTGCGCGAAGCGCGAAGCGCTGAAAGCATCAAAGCAAGATTTTTATACTCTATTATCTACATAGTTAATACTCAATATTATGAGTGGCTCTTGATTCTACTCACACTATATACACTATGGACGACGAACTCAATAACCCTAGTTATAACATGGAAGACGTTAATGAACAGATACTGGCAGTTAGTAGTGAACTGACTCAACTGCGCATCAAACGCGATCAACATTGGGCACGTTTAAAAAGAGCAAGAACACACTGCCCCACTCCCAATACATATCACGTATGGCTAGAACAACAGTGGGGATTGAAGGTTATACTGGATAACAACAGTATGATTACTGATGAATACACTGTAGTGGACGATGCTAGATACTTACTATACTTGCTGAAGTTTGGGTCATAGTGGCAGTCCAGGTCTATATACACTAGCAAAAATTTGGCGCGTAAAAATTTTTGAGTGGCATCTTTAGATTTAGTCAGAGTTTCTAAGGTGCTGGGGACACCGACCTATATACTAGCCCAAAACCTGTGAAAAAATAATAAAAAGACCTGGAGATTTAGATCTGAGTGGTTCTACTATAACTCGGGTTTTTTAAAGAGTGGAATTTAGGATTTTTTTGATAGAAAGATTTGATAGAATTTTTGGCAAGCAAGTTGTTGCTTTTGTACAACAGTTTTCGTTTTGTACGACCACCGCCCCACCCACCAACCACTCAGGTCAAAAAGAAAGGACCATTACGGTCCAATCCTTTTATATGTGGACGGGGCCTGTTACTAGGGGCACTACCCCCCAGCCCCGTCCGGAGCAATCAGTTAGTCCATACGCGAGCCAGCGTAGGCCTTAAAGCCGTGCAGTTTGAACACTTCAGCAGCCGCATACGCACCTGCTTCCAGTATGCCCATACTCTGCACGCCTAGTTTGCTAGGGTTCCACAGGCAGTATGCGCCTTGCCAGTCCTTGCGTACACCTGCGGCTGCAAGTGCCTTGCCCAGCTTACTGTTGGCACGGATCTTCTTGCCGTTGTGTTCCCAAATGTTAACCCAAGCAAAGCCACAGCAGTCTCTGTCGCCGTGTTCAGCCAGTGCTCGCTGGGCCGCTTGGTGTGCAGTGGTCATTGCATCGTTAACGATCTGCTCTACTTGTTGTTGGGTAAGTTCCATAGTCAGCTCCTAGTGTGTGTAAGTCTATATTATACGATCAAACAGTCTCAGCGTCAAGCTCTTTTTGCACTGCCTCATGGCAAGCGTTTAGCACGGTCATTGCAATTTGATAGGCCAGTGCTCGTTCCTGTCGGTTGCTCAAGCGCTCAATGCGTTCAAACACTGCCTTCAGGGACTCAGTAACGAACATATTACTGTGGGGGATGGGGTTCTGCATACTAGCTCCTTAGTGTGTGTAAGCCATAATTATAGTGTCAATGGCGGGGGCTGTCAACCCCCTTTGTAGGCTTAGCCGCAGATCGCGTACTCTGCCAGTTCTTCCCAGTTACGGGTATTAGCAGTGCGGATCTTAACGCATTGGATCAGTGTACGCAGGCTCAGCTCTTTAACGCTGTCTTGCACACGGGCAATTAACTGCATGGCATCCCGTTTATGATTCATTTCATACTCGGGCATAAAGTCTGCGTTGGTCAATAAGTGTTGCATACGCTCGACCTTTTGCAGTGTGGTCATACTCAAGTCCACGCACAAACTACGAGTTACCACCGCTTGGTCTAACTGTTGCGTGTTCATATTGGAAATGAATACTACACGACCAGTAAACAGGAAACTGTTGGGAATATCGTCGTCTTTAAAGTCTGCGCGCCAAGTAATAACACGGCGGCTATAACTGTCCAATGCGCTTTTCAATAGCGAGAGACTAACTGGATCTTTTAATACTGAATCGCAGTCGTCAAATACCAGTACGCCGTCTTTGTTTTCCCACAGTAAACGGAACAGGCCTTTTGCAGTACTATAGCCTTTGACCACAGTATAACTCTTGTTTGCGCGGGTATTATTATCTGCCAGTGTAATGTCCTGGAAGCCCTTGTTTTTCAGTGCGGTCATAACAGTATGACTCTTGCCTAGTCCGCCAGGGCCGCAAATAACTACACTTGCTTGGGTGCCCTGTGCCACCATATTGACCATGTCAGTGACAAAGCCAAAGCGTTGGTTAATGGAAAAGCGTGAGGGAACGACTTGGCTTACGGGCATAGTGACCTTTGCAGTTAGTGGACCAGAACCATCTCGACGTTGGCGGGGTTGACCATCGTTTCTGTAACCTCTTGGCATAGTGTGCTCCTTAGTGTGTTGCAATGCTAGTATTATAAGGCCGTTCGTAGTGTTCGTCAAGCCTTTAGGTAATTTATTTGACCTTCTTTTGTCGGGCTTCCTGCTGGGCAATCTTGCCAGTGTAGGCCTTGCCAGCGGTGTGTCGGATGCCAACCTGGACACCCTTTTCGATGAGAGGAGTAATGACACCGCCAGTGGAGCTTGGGATGGATTTGATCATTGCGTGTTCCTTAGTTGAGTGTTGATTATAAGGCCTTGCGGCCTCATTGTCAAGAGGGTTTTACCACTCTTTGTGAAGACCTTCGTCTTCGTTGTCTTCATAGCCTGCGGTATAGGCCACGATCTCATCGGGTGTCATGTCCTTAAGGGTGACCCGATCAGTAGTGCCTGTGGCTCCCCGGTAGTAGTGGGGATTATATTCCCTGCGGTAATAGCTATCTGCTGAGCCGCGATCGTATGGGCTACCATGACGGGTTTCGTATACGACGTGATATCTGTCCATCTCTTGCTCCTTAGTTGAGTGTGTATTGTACTATCGTTTGGCAATCTTGTCAAGCACTGATTTCGCTTGATCCATCTCGCTGATGCCATCGTAGCATTGTTCCACAAGGGCCATCTTCATCAGTTCAATGATAGAGCGGCATTCCGTTTGATCCCGTTTAGGCAGTGTGGCAATGAATGCGTTGACCTGATCAAGTCCATCCAAGCCCCACATGATATCAGCCAGGACTCGTTGTTTCTCGTTCAGTCCCACAATGGTAAATTCTACGCTCATGGTTGGCTCCTTAGTTAAAGATTTCGTGTAACATAACGGCAATGCCCATAATCCAAATGGGTGCCAATATGATGATGAGGTTTACGAGTGCAGTGTCCATCTCTTGCTCCTTTGTTGCGATGTATGTATTATAAGGCCATTTGGCCTAGTTGTCAAGCCCGTTTACGGAAATATCCATAGGGCAGGCCCACCAAGTAGCACAGGAACTCGTCGTCACCGTTGCTACCTTCTGCCTCGTGTATCCAACGGAGTGCCATAGCACGATCCCGTGCGCCCGTTACCAGCAGGTTCTGCACCCGCATTTCAAAGTCCACTTCGGCCTTGTGCTCGTTCTCTTTGCGAATGGCCGCTTCGCGCTCAATCGCCTCACCCAGGATTTTGAACTCTGCTAGAAAGTCTGCCTCAGTCATAGCCTCGAGGTTCATATGACGTGGACGGATGCCGTATGCGTCCTTGTACATATCCCAGTACTGGGCTTGCATCTGCTCCAGGGTGGACATCTCATCCCAGCTTTTCAATTCCAACATAGTGTGCTCCTTAGTGTGTTGCGCGATGTATGTATTATACGGCCTTTTGAAAGACCTGTCAACCAAATGGATTATTCAATTTCGTATTGATCGTCGTACCAAGTGTCGTTGGTCTTCTGTGCCTCGTACTCCGCATCACGCTCATCCAGGATGCGATTGATCTCGCCCGTGCCTGACTCCACAAGGATATGCTCGCGCACTTCGCCGTAGACTTTGAAGGGCTCGTCTACCAATACAGTGTGCTGGACCTGTCCACCGTATTTGACACGGCTTTCCAGAACCAAGCCACTGTAGACAAACAGTCCTAGGTAGATGCCATTGATTCGTTTGCCTTCTAAGTTCCATTGCATAGTGTGCTCCTAGTGTATGCGTGTATTATAAGCCCAAACCCATTCCTTGTCAACCCGTTTAGGCTGAAACAAAACCAAGTTCACGCAGGGCCACTACATCCACGTACTCCATGCCAATCACTTGGAGGAACTTGTTCCAGCATTCGGCTTCTGTAGAGCAGTCAAATTCCATACCCAAATCATCATTGCCCCAGACTGAGGTACGCCATACGCCATCACCAATCCAGCCGTTGAAGAAGACTTGAACCAACATGGGATTCTTAACACCCTTGTGGTAGCCGTCAATTTGATATGATCCGCACCAGTCATCATTGGTGGGCTTTAATACTTCAACTCGCATGGTCAGCTCCTTAGTGTGTGTAAGCGTCAATTATAAGGCCGTAGGGCCTGTCTGTCAAGCCCGCAGTTCGTGTCCCAGGCTCACGCCTTCGCTGTAGTAGCCGTTGCTCTCACCCAACCAGCGAACGTCCACATAGCCTCGACGGGTAGCGAACTTGTAGAAGGTATAGGTATAGCTCTCGTAGTGCTCTTCGTCTGGCTCAGTAGCACCTGACACTTCTTCAGCGATCAGGAGTGGCTCACCTACCAAATCCTGCAAGTCGCCCACAATGTCGTTGATATCCACGCACTCGCAGCAGTCCTGGTAGTGGAAGAACACGAATCGCTCAGTGTCGTTTTCAAACACCAGCTCGCCGCTGCCCACTCCGCCCGAGACGCGAGTGAACACCTTGCCCACCATGTTCTTGATGTCTACCTGCGAATTCCAATCTGTGTACGCCATTTCCTGCTCCTGTGTGTTGCTGTTCATGTGTGTATTATAAGGCCTTTTGATAGGCCTGTCAACCCTATAGATTCAACAATTTACGTTCAAAGTCTGTCAACTTGGACAAGGCCGTTTGACGCATCTCTTCACGCTCTGCCGCCACACGACGATCCTCATCCAGCTGATCCAAGTCCCACATCAGGCTGTCCAGGACTATCTGAGCTTCCATAGAGTGGACCATAGGTAACTTCCAAGTCTCACGATCTTCGATTAAGACGAACTGGCTATCGCGCACTCGGAGTTCAAACCAGTTGGGACTGTTCGTTGCCCGTTCCAACTGCGCCATCAACAGGGCGGGGAAGGCAGCAACTTCTTCTGCCAATCGTTGGGCCATGAACGCTTCGTTCTCTGCTACCAGTTCTGCCTTTGTCTTACGTGCCATCTTGTGCTCCAGTGTGTTGCTGTCTATGCTTGTATTATAAGGCCATTTGAGCAGATTGTCAAGTCAAAATGAAAGGGCCACATCTCCCGACGTTGCCCTTTCCTGCCAGGACACTACCCCTGGCACTAACATCAATCCAACGGAGCGTTGTTGGATTTCATTCGATGAGGCACACTACCTCCTCATCGTTTCGGGGACACACTACTATCCCCGAATTCTTTAGACTAGGCCCAGGGCCATAGCCTTGTAACCAGCTGCCACGATTTCACGGCTTGGAGTACCCATTACGTACTCGGTGACTTCCACGTGGTTGCCAGCTACACGATTCTTACGATACACTGCAAAACCTGACTGACGAACACGGCTGACTTCAGCACTCATGTTCTTGATACCAAATCGCTTGTGGGCTTGCGCGGGGGTGATACGGTCACCTGCTTGCAATGCTTGGAACAACTTGTATGTCTTAGTTTCTTTATTCATCTTCTTAATCATTTTTCTATTCCTTGTAATTGTACTGTGTTCAACAGTTACAACAATATTACAGGAATAGACTGCCAAGGTCAAGCACTAATCTTACCAAATTCCTTGCTGGTGTAATAAGTAATCAACCTACGCTGGATCATAGTCAACAAGTCGCCGTGGTCATCGCTTACGATAAAACGAACTGGACAACGGCCCCAGGTGCCCAATGTTTGGAACTCTCGGAACCATTGACGATGTTGTTTGTTGGTTTCATCAAATGCTACCCAGGGCCGGCCGATAAAGGACAAGCGACTCATATCAGTCCTTCTTGGACACGCTGACAGTGAGGAAGCCTTTGATCAGGATTGCCGCACACCAAGTGTCAAAGGTGTAAGGGATTGCCAATGTGGGGAACAAGGTGTTCAGTGCCCAAATGCTCAGGAACGGTCCCATTACCACCAGGAAGATGATTAGTGCAATAAGGAAGACTGTTTTCATATATACTCCAAAAAATTGTTTATCGAAGAGGACTTATTGGCCTTGCCTCTACGCACACCGCAGGGATCTTTTAGAACGGAGCGTCTTCGAGGTCAGCGTCGACCTTAGGAGCAGCCTTGGCCTTGGGAGCCTTAGCCTTAATGGTGTCAATGGTAATTGCCTTTGCTTTAGGAGCCTTAGGCGCTTTGGGAGCCTTCTCTGCTTTGACAACAGGAGCTCGCTTGTCCAGCTCAGCAGCCAGGACTTGCTCAACTTCTGCGTTGCCTTTGCCAAAGCCCATCTCAATCAGTTTAAGCACTGCGGCTTCTTTGGTAAGGGGTTCCAGGAACTCAACGAGATCGATGTCAGTGTGGCCGCCTTTGGCAAGCACCTTAACACGGAGAGCGTCATTGGCAAAACGAGCCTTCAAAACACCATCCAAACGAGAAACGCCAGCGTGGGAAAAAACTTTAGTCATAAAATACCTTTCAATGTGTCTGTGTAAAATATAGCGCAGCACCTTACTGCCCTATGTATTAATTATACAACCATTTGGGTTGGCTGTCAACCGTTTTCTTAAGAATTGATTGTTTCGAACGGATCAAATTCCTCCCCTACTTCTAGGCTCTGCCCTTCAATCCATCCGTAAACGATGTCAATGGGGCACTCCAACATCACCGAGATAGTCCGGGGACTATAGCCCTCGATGTACAGTTGTTCAATGTCGTATGCTAGTTCTTTCATGCTGTTTCCTTCAAAAGTAAAGTTTCCAATTCTGTGTAAACACCGTTGTCTGTAGACACGTACCACTTGCCGTCTGTGCGCAAGATGTACTCGTATTCTTCATATTGGTGATTGGCAACATAGTCCTCAAAGTCTTTAAACTTCTTAGCCTGCACACCTGTCTCGCCGCGATCGCGAGCGTAAATTGTACACCAGCCTGCTTCCTGTGCCGCATTGTACGCCGCTTCATCTTCTTTGCTAGTGTGCGGGCTGAAGGGATGCTGCTCGCCAATCTCTCGACCCAACGAACTGACACTACCCAAGTCCATCAAGTCGCGCAGTTTGAAGGGATCTTTGTAATGCTCAAACAGGATCCGACCATTGTGATCCAAGTAGCCGTCCCAGTGACAGTAGACTTGATGAACTGTGCTGTCTGCGTACTCAAGTGCAATAGTGCTTCGTGTTCCCATTTTCAACTCCTAGTGTGTGTAAGTGTATATTATAAGGCCAAAAACAATCTTTGTCAACTCTTTTTTGAATCTTTTTATAGCCCCTACAGCAGGGGTCTATCTGCCCCGCTACACTAGCATTCACTGCCAGCCTCGCGGGGCTTGTAGGGGCTATTAACCCAGCACAACCACGCGGCGTGTGCCTTCGTAGTCGCCTTCTTCTTCATACATATCATTCTCATCCATCAGTTTATCCATACGGTGATATTCACTGCGCTTGACTAGGCCTTCAAACACCTCGTCTACGGTGGGAGCAACCTGTGTGTGCCAGTGGTCGCCATAGTTGTAGCTGAAGTGCACTTCAGCATCCTGGTCCAGGACTTGCAACTGCTCAATGAGTTCTCGAACGTTCATATCAGCTCCTAGTGTGTGTAAGTCTAAATTATAACGCCAAACTGCACTCTTGTCAAATGTTTTTTGGCCTATATAGGGCATCAAGTGCAACTATTTCTTCTTGCGTGGCCAAGCACTCACGGGCCAGACGATTCTTCTCTGCTTGGATAGCACGACTCTCATTACGACCACGAGACCAAGCCGTATAGTCATCGCTGTAGTTGTAGGTCCAATCGTGTCGGGCCAACAGTTCTTTTAGTGTGTTCAATTCTTCATTCATCTCTGTTCCTTAGTGTGTCAGTATTATAGCACCGTTTGATGCTATTGTCAAGACTTTTTCAGTAGCCGACAGTGACTTGATCAGCAATGGGATCATAGTCAACAAACGCCTTGACGGTGTGTTCCTCACCATCTTCCTCGTAGGTAGTGGTGTAGCAGAACTGGCCTGCATTGGTGATGCCCAGGAACCGGGCCGTCTTGAAGACGTCGCCCTTGTAGCCTGCCTGCTGGATGCCCATTGTAAGCATAGCCGCTGGCATATTGGTGAGCAGTTTGAGTTTGTCTGCTGTGATCATAAGTGCTCCTTAGTGTGTATTATAAGGCCATTTGGCCTTATTGTCAAGCCTTGGCCAGTGTGGCCATGAGCCTGTTGTTGATAGCATCCATCTCCTCACGGCTCACATAGAAGTCCGTAGTGGGGTCATAGTAGGCGCCTTCAACTGGATCATAGTACAGGACCCAGCCACCAAAGTTGAACGGACCTTCCAAGCCCTTACGCGGGCCGTACTTGACACGCATCAAGTCCATCTCATCCTTACCAGCGATAACCTTGTAGCCCATAGTGTGCTCCTTGTTGCGATGTATGTATTATACCACCAAATTGGCAACCTGTCAACCAGTAGGGTTAATAACTCTCATCGGCGGTCAATTGATAAACCGAAACCTCCAAACGCTCAACTTCCTGCTGGGCGCTGGCATACATGGATAGTAACCACTCGACTCGCTCAGCAGTGCTGCCTTCACGCCAGTCCTTGCTACCCGCAAACAACTCTGTGGGCAGCAGTTCCTGGATGCGTTCAATTTCTGTTTTCATTCTTCACTCCTTGTTGCGATGTATGTATTATACAACCAAAACAGTCAAGTGTCAATAGGTTTCTTTGACAATGTCAAACTCTTCTTTGGGATACTTGGCCTTGAATTCCTCCGTGTTGACGAATTCATTGTAGCCTTTGGCATCAAAGAAGACCTTGTGAAGAATAGTGGGACGGAGTTGACCCTTGGGGAGAATGGTCAAGTAGACCGATTTTGCTTTGCCTGCCATATGATTCCTTGTAGTGTTATCTAAGTATATATTCAAAAGCAGTAGCTGTCAAGCCCACGCACGTATTAATCCAGCAGTGCACACCAGCAGGCCGATAATATTAGTCACCGTCTGTGGTTTGTTGCGCACTCGTAGACTCCATATCAAGTAGAGCCCACCGCCAAGAGCACCTGCCACAATGTTCCAAGGATACTGTTCGGGAAAGAAGCTCATCAGTGTATACATCGCCAAGAAGCAGGCAGTGCCTGCCCACTGTAGTACTTGATTCACATTCATGAGGTCACAGCCTCACGGTCAACCATATCGCTCAACTCAGCGAACTTCTGCTTCAATGCATAGACCTTAGGCTTGGCTTCTTTCAAAGCCTCCCAAATGAAGTCCTCGGCAAGCCCGTCAGTAAGGACTTCTCGGGCGTCACTGTATAAGCATCCGCCCACGTAGGACGAACCAAGTTCGAGTCCTTCAACCATAACGCGGACACGGAGCATAAACCAATCGTAGGTGCCGTTGTCAATCTTACGGCAGATCTCGTCAATGTCGTCTGCTTCAAAGCAATCGCGGGGGTGAAGGTCTTCATAGGTCTTGTCTACAATTACAGTAAAGCCATCGCGTTCATAAGTGGCCAGTTCGTCGTAATAGCGTTGCATCATCTGCTCCTTAGTGTGTGTAAGTATGTATTATACAATCATTCGTTGATGCTGTCAATACCACCGTTCAACTCAATGTCAACATTTTCTTCGCCGGCCTGCTCCTGCTCCCACTCACTTACCGCTTGACTGATGCCGTATTCTTCATCCAATTCTTTGGGCAAGGTGGCTTCGATCTCATCAGCAGTCATACCGCCATACTCGAAGTAGTCATCGTGGCCATTGTCCCAACGACCGCAGAATGCCATACCAGGCTCGTAGTAGGTTGCTTCAACTTCAAAGCCCAAAGCCATCAACTTCTCATAGGCATTGGTTGGAGGAGCCCACGCACTGTCAAAGCTCATCTGCACGGTGTTGGCATCCACTCGCTCAATGCTGTCTGCACTGACATCCCACTTGGTGCCCCACTCAGCCACATTGTGGTCATACCAAGTGGCATAGCCGTATTTCTCACGGTTGGCCGCCTGTTTAGCCTCTAAGGCCTCCTGTTCGTCACCTACATAGCCACTCACTGTATCCGTCAAGTCCTGTGGGCAAGGGATGAACTCTTGCAATAGGCCCTCCTTGCCTTTGATCACACGGTCAATCATTGCGGGATCCTTGTGGGTCAAGGTCAAACCATTCGAGCACCAATTAGGCATTTTCCATCTCCTTGCGTTGTTCGTATTCAGCTGTGAGTTCTGCGTCGGTAAAATTGCGGTAACCTTTGAAGCCATAGCCCAGGTAACTGTCCAACAGTTCAGGACCATTGGCGCATTCCATGATGTACTGGAAGTCGCCGTTGATCAAGTAGTCAATCATTTCGTCTCTATCCATATCAGCTCCTTAGATTACAAGGTATTTGTGACCAGGGTCCAACACGTCACAGGTGTCGTCGCTTTCAACTAGGGGATAGTCGCCTACGGGAGCGTAGTATTCGCCCACGCCGCTTACATAGATAGTCACTGTCTGCTTCAGCTGTTCTTCAGTGAAGTCTTTGATCATGTCTTTCAAGTCTTCCCAAGTCATCGTGTGCTCCTTAGTGTGTAAGTGTGTATTGTAACACAGGATCGCTCCTGTGTCAACACCTTAGGCAAATTCGTACATCTTAACAGTGGGATCCAACTTGATCAAGTCCCGTGCGGCACCAGTCAGTTCCCGATAGCGACGATTGACTTCTGCACGGGGCAGTTCGCCATCGCAGGTCAAGTTCTCTGGACTCAAGTCTGCGTCCAACATACCAGCCACTTCCTGGCGACCAAACTTGCTCACGATCTCATATTGTTTGCCGTTGAAGATCGCGTTCCAACGGTTCTTCTGATCCACGTATGCTTGCAATGCTTTCATCTCTGCTCCTTAGTTGCTGTGTAAGTCGTTATTATAACAGGGGCTCGTTCCCCTGTCAAGCCTTTTATGCAAATTCTCGGTCTTCAACCTTTGACAGCATATTAGCTGGAACACGCCACAGACCCTGCACCGTTTTAACAGTGACGAACTTGATAGCAATCTTCATCACCACGCCCGTAATGTTCTGCCCTGTCTTGCTGGACGTAAAGTTGACATTGTCGCCAATCTGCAGACTGCGCTTGTTTACTTCCATCAGTCGTGCACGAGCGAACTTGACAGCGTCAATGATGAGGGACAGTTGGTCATTGGTAAAGTTACCTGCGAGGATTTCTGCGTTGATAGTTTGAATGGACATAGTGTTCTCCTAAGTGCGTTGTTGAAGTATGTATTATACGATCATTTGCCTAGACTGTCAATGCCTTTTTTGCACGAATCTGCTGAGTCAAGGTGGGCGCTTCGTATTTGGTGTCCCATCCCCAACTCTTAGCCGTGTCCTCAGGTTGCTTTGCATAGTTCTTATAGGCCTTTCGAGCCTTTGCTGGATCTTTAAACTCGATCTCAGTTACATGACCATCTTGGTATTCAATGAAGAAGAATGCACCGCTCATGTCTTACTCCTTAGCATTCAGGATCAAAGTCTGCCCACTCTTGGGCTTCGTCGGGCTGGCCATCATACTCGTCTTCCTCATCCTCATCCAGGATGTCGTTGCTTCGCATCATGTCTGCCACCTCATCCTCACTCATATAAGCAAGGGCCATCTCAGCCACTGCCTCTGCAGAGATGAGACCCTCATCCATCATAGACAGCAGTCTAGTAGTTGCTTCACGTGTCATATCAGCTCCTTAGTGTGTGTAAGTCTGTATTATACAACCGTTTGCTCAAACTGTCAACGGCTTTCCAACTCTACTTCAATGTCTTCCTGGATCTCGTACACGACGTCTTCAATGCCCGCTTGCCAAGCCAAGAGATCCACCGTGTTGGGTGTGTATGTGCGCTTGAACTCTGCAATGGCTTCAATGAAGACTTGTGCGGCTGCTTCCAGCTCGTCCAGTGCGGTATGGATTTGATCTGCTCTTGCCATCTCTGCTCCTTAGTGTGTGTAAGCCGTTATTATGACAGGGAACCCAGTCCCTGTCAACCTCACATTGAGTGGAATCGTTCCATGCTAGGATCGTTTACCGTGCCCCTGTCTTCCCTGCGGATCTCAACGTCTGCACCAGTCAAACAGTTTTTCACAGTGACCAGCTGGCGACCGTTGAAGGTAGCAACCTGTTTGATAAATGCCTTCTGCTGGCGCTTGGGCATAAGGTTCAGCATTTCCTGTGCCATGCTGTTCAGGTAACCTGAGGTGAACGCAGCGCCCTGATCTGCGTACATCTGATCCAACTCTGCTTTGAGTGCTACTTGGTTGTCTGTAGTGAACATATCTACTCCTAGTGTGTGTAAGCTGTTATTATAACGCCTTAGGGCAAGGCTGTCAACCCTTGCCCCTACAGTTTACTCGGACTTTACGCCCAGTGCCTGCACAGTTTTCACGCCCGCCTCTGTCAAGTACAGTACACGGTTGCGGGTCGCAGTAACTACAAACAGGGCGCCCTCTGTACCACCACACCACGTGTCGTAACGAACTGCTGGATTTTTAAGCAAGGCCGTAATGGCCATTTTGCGGGCACGCAGGCTCTCATTGTACGTGCCCATGCAGCCGCACATACATCCTGGACGACCTGTGTACGAACGTGTAGTTTGATCAACTGTTAACATAAGCGCTCCTTAGTGTGTAAGCATACATTATAATGCCAAAAGTGCACAGCGTCAACCAAAGACCCTGTGCACTGTAGGGTTATTCCTGTGTAGCAAAATCTAGTGCTTCGTTTGCTAAATCTTCTGCTGTTTCTATGTCTGCTACTGCAATAGCATTTTTCAAATCAATCAGTATGTCTATCAGTGTACGCATCATCAACTCCTAGTGTGTGTAAGCCGTTATTATACAACAGAACGGGAACAGTGTCAACTAATGACCCTGCTCCCTGTAGGGTCTTTAAATGTCCCAGCACTCAGCAACTACAGCGGCCACGTGCACAGGGTCCAAACGTGCAAGGCCTGCAATAAATGTAGACCCTACATCACAACTCACATAGCGGCCTGTTTGCATACCCTGCTCGCTGTAACTTACATCTTTAGCTTCAGCTTCACTAAAGCCCAAAGTCTGCAGGTATGCTTGCAATTCCCGCATAAACTGCCGGTCTGTGTAAATTAGACCCATTTTAGCACAGTCCCAAGTGTCCCCTGTAAAGTATACGCACAGCTCGCCAAAATCCCGCTCCGCTGTGCAGTACTGCAGGTCCAGTTTAGTAATGTCTACGGACTTTGCAGTGCGCGACCAGTAACCGCCACCGTCTGTGTGCAGTGTAGTAAAAACTTGCATAAGTGCTCCTTAGTGTGTTAAAACTGTATTATAACATTAATCTACGTAATAGTCAACCACTTGTGTTAAGTGTGCTACTGCCAGGTCTGCTTCTTCAAAACAGTCCAGCTCTGCAAACTGTTTGCCATCGCACTGTGCTTCCAGCAGCAATTGCTCAACCTGCATCAGTAGTGCTAAAATTTCCTGTTTTACTTGCATACGTGCTCCTAGTGTGTGTAAGCTGTTATTATAAGGCCGTTTGCACTCACTGTCAACCGCTTTCTAATCCCACACTGCCTTCAGGGTTGTAAGGTTCCTGTAAGGAAACCCTGCTATAATACACTCATATTCGAAAGCAGGCCTGGGGTGGACGTGGAGGGTGCGCGAGTCTTTAATGACCACAATGGTCGTGTGGTCGTAAGGAGCCTGTAAGGTTTGAGCAGTACAATGCACTCTGCGCAGTACTTGGTCGTTGAAGCAGGCTGTGGATAAGCTGTGAGTATCCTGTGGATAACAGAAAATTGTGGATAAGCTGTGGACAACTTGTGAATAACTCTGCCCTGTGGATAACTTGTGGACAACTTGTGAATAAGCTGTGGATAACCAGAAACCCTGTGGATAACTTGTGAATAAGTCGATCCTGTGCAGTGAAAGGTTGAATAACCTGTGGACAAGTCGGTCTTACGTAGTGAAAGGTTGATCAATGGTGGGACCTGAGTGATTCGAACACTCCACCAACGGATTATGAGTCCGCTGCTCTAACCTAATGAGCTAAGGTCCCACTGTATACACACTACTATATACACTATATACACTATATACACTATATAGCGTAGAGTCACTCAACACACTATATATTATACTATATACTCGACACACTGTCTCTACACTATGTACTTATTATACACGGTAGGCACGGTTAGAGCAATCAAGAGTTGTTGACGCCGTTGCTATTTCACCACAGAATCACCAGGTTTTTGAGCAGGTTTTGGTAGTATTTGACACCATTTCAGAGGGATTTTGGCCCCAGAATGCGCAAAAATTGTCTAATCTAGGGCGGAAAATCGTAGAAAATCGTTGCTATAGTGCGACAGAATGGTTGACACCGTAGACAGGCTATCGCCAAATACTCTACAGCGCATCTAAGTATTTTCTTTGGTCCTCCGCCCACCTGTGCAGCGGGGTTTTTGCATATATGCCCTAGGGTTACAGCGGGTTATTCCCCTTCAGGGGTCCTCCGGACAGGGTATCAACTACTCCTGATAGTGTAACCCTACACTACCTTACAGCGGGGTTTTATCCAGTGTATCGAGTGTGTATATAGCACTACCTTACAGCGGGGTTTTATAGTCCCTAATACCATAAGGAAAATATACCAAAAGGGTTATCAAGTGTTTCATTATACTTTACCTAATTCCCAATGCTTTTCTTCCCTGTGAAGCATAGTCTTCATTGACATGAGTCTTATAACTGTGACAGCACTTGCAAAGAGTCTGCATATTACTGGCATCATCATTACTGGGATCACCATCTATATGATCAGTGTCCAGCATACCTTTCCAAACTATAGTAGTTGTACAGGTAAATCCCAATCTAGCATCCCTATTTTCACAGTAGTCTTTTCGATATTTTCTATAAGTGTGTTTACTGTTCAAGTAGTCATTGAGGTTGTCAAAGCCAGCTTTATGTGCCATGATGTCGCCAATAGTATCAATCCAAGTGACTTTTGTTTTTGCTCGATATCTCATCACTGTATTGTTTTGATGACATTGGGCACAAACTGGACGATAAATGGGTGCACCACTGGTCCAATGATAGTCCATTACAGTTCTGGTATTGCCGCAATTTTTGGTACTGCACAGGGGATGTTTTTTAATTTCGCTATAAGACCTGTGTCTTTGACGCTGGGTGCCTTGACGTTGGGCTATGCGTTTAGCATCCTTGTGATTGAGTTGGTTGAGATCTTTGATAGTATAGTAGGCCATAATGGGTTTGTATGTGTGGGGGTTTATCTATATACGTGTGTGTATTATAATATCTAAAGAGGGCCTTGTCAACAGTATGTGGTGGGGTGTGATAAATATCCATATACAAGAGAAAGAATACCCTATGACCTACACGGGAAATACTTGTACAGAACTTTGAGGAATATTAGGCCATATTATAACGGCTGCTAAATATGCTATACACGCGATTATAAGGTATCTCATTCAATGTCTCTATCATATAAAATTCTTGCTGCCAATGAAGACAATGGCACTGTAACTATTCAATTTGAATATCAACATCCCTATAATATATCAGTACCCTGTGTAGATGGGCAATTTTTAACTGGTGACCTCTTTGAGGGGTGGGTGCAGGGCCTAAATCCCCAAAATCGTTGGGACACAGTCAGCACTGCCACTGGGTGGGATCAAATAGCGGTTCTAGTAAGTGATGGTGTACCCACACCCTTTCCCAGCCCACCCATACGCCCAGGTTACATGATCAATACTGGCACAGTGGCCACAGAAGGTGTTACCACCATATGACCATGCCTGTTAAACCCTGTCAAACCTTTGTATTTGACCTTGTTCGAACAGACATTTATAGGGTCAACAAGGGCGAGGGTCTAATTCCTCACCAACATAATTTTGAGCATTTGACCCTGTGCCTTGCGGGCCACTGTCAAGTTCGAATACAGGATCGCGAGGGTTTGATTAATTTATGCGAGGGCGATCCTCCTATATTGTTGCCACGAGACCGTTGGCACGAAGTTACGGCACTAAAAGACAATACAGTATTTGTCAATATGTTTACTGATAACAGCAAAATACTTGTGCCTGCTTTGACGGAATAATAGTTATATGGCCTACTCAAGTCACGTTTATTTTTTCACTGCCACCAACAACAGTTTTGTGGCGCCCAAGGGTGCTACCCGAATGGCTGTATTTTTAGTAGGTGGTGGCGGGGGTGGCGGCAGCGGCTATGTTAATGGCGGTGGTGGTGGTGGCGGGGGTGGTGTATTTGCTGCCACAGATATACCAATTACCCAAGGCACACCCATATATGTAACAGTGGGCGCAGGTGGCAAAGGTGCTGGACGTGGCGAAGCTGGTTCCACCGGGGCTCAAAGTCGCGTAAGAATAATTGGTGCCACTCAAGGTAGTCTTGATTTTCAAGCCTATGGCGGCGCGGGCGGCGGTAGCGTGTACTATGGAAATCCTAGTCCGGGCGGCGCTGGCGGCGGAACTTATGCGTCGCCCACTAACCAGTATCAGACATACGGTGCTACATATAGCTATACAGGTGCTTCAGGGGGGCAGGGCGGTGACGGCTATGACGGCGGCGGCAGAGAAGCTACCGCCGGTGGTGGTGTCCCTTACTACTATTACACTTTTTCAGTATTTCCAAACGTCCGATGGGGCTATTATGGTGCAGGCGGGGGCGGCGGCGTCTTCGCCCAGCCCTATGGAGCAGCAGGTGGTGGCGGCGGCTACGGTGGGGGTTCTGGGGCAGGGTATAGTGGAGCGCAATACGGGACGTATGCTAATTCTGGCAGCGGTGGCGGCGGTGGCAATTGGCTTCCACCCGGCTGCTGCTGCCCTGAACAGTTTTACCCAGGACAAGACGGTGCCACTGGGAACGTGCAAATTGTATTCTATTTTGAAAACACACCCATATCAATAAGCGATCTTCCTGCACTATTCAATTATAGTGGGGGTCCATATAGTCTACATGATTACTATGCTGGCAATGGTATAGTACCTACTGGATCAGTGGGATACCCACTTGGTGTAGAAACCCAAATTCCTTCATCAGGACCAATTAGTTTAAGTAATTTTTACGGAGCAAGAAGTCCCTTTAATGGATTTGGCGGCTCTATAGGTGGACTATATAGTGGCAATGTCAATGCTGATAATGATTATTTTGGAGGAGAAATTCCCAACGGTGCTGGATGGGTTACTCGAAACTCTAATAATTATTATGGCAGTGTTTATATTCCAAGCAACTTATCTACTGCTTACCTTACTATAAGTACTTGGTCTTTGTATCTTAGTATGGGTTATGCTTATACGTATAGGGATGACGCATATGGCAATCGTTCCTACACCTATTATTATGATTATATGAGAAATTATGGGATACAAATATATGATGGTACAACGGGCACTTCTCAGTACATTCGTAATGCCACTCAAGTGGGCAGCAGCAACAGCACTACCTTTGGTGGCTACGTTTATATAGGCGCAGGCACAGTATCTGTGATACCTGGTCATACCTATTATATGTATTACATTTCTGATTTTTATAGAACTAGTAATATTGGCTATGGCGACGCCAGTTATGGATGGTCTAACGGTTCAACACCTACATTTACAGTTACAGGAACATCTCTTTAATTTATGAACAATATTTCAACAATTACCAACGTATTAAAAACTCGTTTTCCATCTTTAGCCAAAGTGCCTAACGACCTACTAAGCGTATCAGAATACGGAGAATTTATTTTTGTGGCTCGTCGAAGTGGTACAGTTACCATTACTGTTTTTATAGTGAACGACAACATTCCTGCACTACTTGACTGTTTTGAATTATCTGCCTGCGCAAAATTTCAAGAGATTATTGGACACGCAGATCGAGGAGTAGTAATAGATTTGGACTATTTGACAGCTGATGGTCCGTGGCGTTTTTATCTAATGGTACGAGATTCTAACAGGGACTGGTTAACCAAAAACTACCCATCCACACAGGCTGGTTCACTGACCAATGGATATAATCTAGATCTTGTGGGATTTTATCTCGATCCCACAACCAACCAAGTAACTCAATATAAGACCTATTGGAGCAACAACCAAACTCATTCAGAATATAGATTGAGATTTGATCCTAATGGAAATTTCATAGATAGCTCGCTTAGGAATACAACTACAGTATTATTAGATGATACTAAAAGTGCAGATTTTAGATTAGAAGATTTGGATTTCACAGGTCTCCTAGTAACCCATTTGTCCAATGTTGACTCTCAACAGGAGTATGTTATCATGGGGTTAGACCCTCGGCCACCTGAAATACAGCATTTGCCACCTTTAGGTGGAAGTGTGGCCCATACAGGTTCTTGGCCACCACCCCCACCTTCTGAATAAAAATTAGTCAAAACTATTTTTATTTGTAGCTTTTTTCTTCTACAATTGCACTGCCGCAGAGAACGTTAATCTCACGTTTGATTCTAGCTCGATCATCATTCTTTAAGTAAACTTGACGTGCTGCATTAACGAAACCGTCACCAAAGTTTTGATCTTGTTCGCAGGCGCGTTTGTAGTTTTCAATATCCCACAGTTCTTTGTTGACTTTGTACAATAAGTTTTCTAAGTCATTAACTTCAATGGGAATTGGTAACTCATCCCTGAGTTCTTCTAATAGTTGCAATTCTGATTCTACATTCTTCAGTTTGTTGGTATCAGTTAGTAAGTGCGTTTTAATCCGTAGTATGGTAATCTTATCAATTAGTTCGCCAACTGATATAGGTGCTGTTACTATCATATTAACTACTCCTAAAAATCTTAACGTTGGGACTGATGGTAGGATTATCTAACCAAGTCCAATCATTTCCAAAAACTGGTGTCAGTTGAATATGGTTTAATGGTATAAAATAACGATCTGTTCCAATGTTTAATTGATCTACAACGTTGCTCATAACACTGTCAGTCATAATGACACTTTCGGCACCTTCAATGATCTTAAGCCAATCAAAGATATAACCTTCTTGAGTAATGGGAATAATTTGCCAATCTTCTGGAATGACACTAGGATCAAACCCAGCTGTGGTCCAACTGGCAGTTAAATGTGTCACTACATAATGTTTGTTAGCAATCAATTTGTCGTATAGGGCCTGTTCACGATCTGCATCGCGTGTAATACATTCAGCCAGCTTCCATTTGTTTAAAAATGGCACACCTGCTCGGATGTATTTGTATTGATCAAAACTAGTATGTTGAAAGTAGGGTTCTTTGTCAAATGATTGACCCGATAGTGATTGGTATAGGCACAGTATTTCGTCACATTTAAAGTTTTTTAAACGTTCCAACGGAATATCGTAGAAGAATGGTCCACTATCGGCTTTGATAGGAATCCATTTAATCCAAGGCACATGGTGCTCTAATTGTTCTACCCAAGAATCAACGACTGGCCAATGTATTTGCCAGTCTTGATCGTGATAGTACTTTGCGATGGGCAGGGCAATCATAATATCGCCTAGGCCCCTGGTTTGAATTATACCAAGTTTCTTTTTAGTCACTAAGTTGTCTCACATTTAAAACATTCCCTGCACCGTATTGTGCCTCTGCAATTTGCTGTGCAGTGATGAAGTCTGATGCACGAAGCTGGACGTGAGTAGTTACTTGACGACCGTTAATGCAAACCCAAATTTCATAGAGATTCATATTGTATCCTAAGTGTGTTAATAAGTCATTATTATAACACACTAATATTTTTTTGTCAAATCAGAAATAGTTGCCGTTTTCGTGATTTGGGAAGAAAGATTCGTTACGATCCATTGGCAAATCCACTCGTGTTTCGTAAGCATAGGGTACCCTAAGACCCTGTGCAATACTCAATGCCACACTTTGATTTCCCAAAAACTGTTCGCATCCTGCAATTACTTCGGCAACTTCTAACAATGTTTTAGTTGGATAATATTCGATATCCCAACCTGTTAATTCTTTAAAGGCCGTGTATTCATCGGGTAGTCCAATAAACACGCTTTGTTTATCAACACCTTCCTCACGCCACTGTGTCCACGTGGGATTACAACCAGGCGGAGTGAATCCTCTCGCAGTTCGATTAACTACAAAAGGCTTACCTTCAATAGGTCGCGGATTAGGAACACTTAACCAAGGACCGTCGCTGACTGCAATTTGAGTAGAGGGATCGGTGATGCTAAATGCCATACAGTAGGTTGTAATATAATTGGCAGGATGTCCAACAAATAACGTCCTAAATCTATCTAAGTTATGAGTAATTTCTTGAGTCTTTGGGTCAAGTATATCAAACCCAGTAATGTAATCTTGGACCATCATAAAGCCCTGCATAAACTCAAAATCTTTTTGAGTCATACGCCCTTGATGAAATGGATTGGGTGCACCACCATAGTAATGTTTAGTAATCCAATCTACTTGATTAAGATGTAGATAAAATTCGCCGCCGCCCAAATGTTTCATTATGGCCAAGCCATATACGATATCGCCCAATGTACCGCTGTGTTTAAAAGTTTTTGTCATAGTAATTAATTATATACATATTTAAAGATATGATCAAGCCTGCTATAAAATCTTGACTAAATATTAAAAAGGCCCAAAACTAAAATGTCCATCAGTATATCAAATATTCCATCTTCTATCAGACTAGGAACCACAGTATCTCCAGCTATAAGTTTTTCTGGCGCACTACAACTAAATGGAACTGTGCGCATTCGTGATTTAACAAGTGGATACGATTCTGGTGCAGTTGCATATAGTGGAACTAGCGGAACTGTTCCATTTACCCCATCTGGCTCAATTGGTGTTCACGTGGTACAACTGGTATTTTCTGGTGATGGAACTTTTAATTATAATATTCCCGTTTATAATACATTGCTTACTACGGCGGTAGCAGTTGATCCAGTGTTGATATATGTTGGGCAAACCATTACTTCTCCAATTACTCCCGTAACTACAAATGGCGGTGATGGGTCAGCTAGATTCGCAATATCACCAGCATTGCCATCTGGATTGAGTTTTAACACAACAACTGGACAAATAACAGGTAATACAAGTATATCTTCTAATGTGCTGTATACTATAACTGTAACTGACTTGTCAGGACAAACAAGTAGTAAACAGGTCACAATAACTATATCATTTCATGTTCCTGTTTCATCACCTGCTAGTGTAACAATACCTTATAATAGTGCTGCAACGCAAATATCTTTATCAATACAATACCAATATACCAGTATTGCAGTTGTGTCGCCGCCTACCAATGGTAATGTATCTATAGTTGGTACAGCGCTTTATTACACACCGACAAAAGGTCGACGCGGATCTGACAGCTTTACATATACTGCATCTGGATACGGTGGAACATCTAATATATCTACCGTATCTATCACCATTGACTCTACGAATGTAGAAATATTTCCAATTATAAAATCTGGATCATTGGGCCGTGGTATTACATCCATACCATTTAATCCAGTAAAATTTGGTGCCACCGGTGGCTTTGGTCCTTATTATTTCATTCTTTCTAATGGAAACTTGCCAGCAGGGATGGCTTTGATATCGGATACGATTGTTGGCACGCCCACCACCAATGGTAACTTTAATTTTTCTATTGCTACCATTGATAGTAGTACCCCAACACCATTTAGTACCGTTACCAATTACTCGATAAATGTGTTGCCTTTAGGTGATGTAGTTAGTTTAGTTAACACACAGCCTTCATCCAAATATTCTAAGACTAGCCAAAATTGGAACAAGACACCCTTGAATATTACTCCTAGAAATGAATGGGATCAATGGGGACTATTTAGATCTTATATTGGATCTACAGTTCTTCAATGGGGAAGTGATAGTATTCAAAACACTGTTGGTACTGTTGATATTCCTTATAGCGGTACCAATGTCGATGTAGTAGTTATTGCATCAGGTAGTGCCGATCCTGGACATCCAGAATTTGCAGTTAATCCTGATGGCACTGGCGGCAGTAGAATCAAATATTATGATTGGTTTAAAAGACCTGGAACAAAATACATTGATAAAGGATATCATAGTACAGATGCTAATGCAGCAGCAGCAGTCACAAGTATTGTTGCTGGTAACACATACGGCTGGGCCAGAAATGCAAACATTTATACACTAGATTTGACATTGATGACCGAATCACAAGATTTGTCATTGCAACTGATCACAGCATTTAACGCTGTTTATGATTTTCACTCAACCAAACCTGGAAACCCTGTAACTGGATTGCAAAATCCTACAATTGTTATTTGCAATCAAACACTGACACAACCTGCATTTACTGCAACTAATATCACCAGTGTTCAATTCAAAGGGTCGGTACAAACTGGTCCATTTTCCACTGCTACATTAGCAACATATTATATTGACACACCATTTAAAGATTTATCTAAGGACATACCATATCAAAAAGATATTAGAGTATATCTAAATAATACAGCAGTTACTACCGCAGTCAAACGTTGTACTAATCTTGTTGGACTTATATTTGTTGGGGGTGCCGGTGATTACAAAGGTTATATAGATAGCAGTACAGGCCTAGATTATAATGATACATTAACTGTTTCTTCACCAAATCTCAATGGTGTAATAAATTACAACCAAGGAGCAAGTCCAAGTAATGCAGGTATTTGTGTAGGTGCTGCTGATGCTACTGCTATTGAACAGATTGCTGATTACTCTGCTAAAGGACCGGGTGTTAATATATACTCGCCTGGTAGTAATCTTATGGTTGCATTTAACGGGGATAGGGGTGTTAAAAATTTATATGAAGGTACACCAACGGCAATACCAGATTTTAGGAATGAACGATACTCAATTGGTAAAGTATCTGGCACTGCGTATGCCGCAGCACAGGTAGCAGGATTCTTAGCCTGTCTTGCACAAGTTAAGCCTGATATCACGCAAAATTCTGCACTAAATTATTTGATTAACAATGCGGGCATCAATCAGTTATCGTCTGCTACTAATAGCAACTCATATAAAGCTGGAACATCGGTTCAGTTGTACAAATCCAGCCAGTCATTTTATGCGAGTTTTTTGCAAACATATGGAGTTTGGCCAAATCCTGATTTAATAAGTCCAATTAACAGCGTACCCACTGAGGTAACTTTATTTTTCACGTCTCCAGTTTCTGGCACATATACCCTTGTTGTAGCTGCTGATAACGAGTTAAGGGTTTACTTGAATGGTAGTGCAACCGCTGCTATAACCACTGTAAATTCATATTATGGCGCAGGTAGTGCGTCTACCACTGTTACATTGAACCAGGGTATTAACACACTAAAATGCATTGCATTTAATTACAACAATGGACAAACTGGTGGTTATTCCGGCCTGGCCAATATTGTTAACAATACCTATCAGGGATCATTTGGTATTGTGGTGCAGGACAGTTATGGCAATCACATATTTGAAACTTCTTCAAATTTAATAGTAAGTTCAGTACCTACCATTTCACCTCCCATTAATAATCTCTACTTTTTTGGAAAATTTCCCAACAATGAAGAAACAGTAATTAGTAGTTTGCCAGCAGTTGCCACTAATCAACCATTTTCTATTAGTATTTCTAGCGGTGTTTCAAATAGTGCGTTTTATTTCAATAACAAAAATGAATTAATAGGTACCCAAATTTTAGGTCAAGGCACAATTAATAATAATTTTACTGGAAACTTTACACTAACTAATCAAGTTTTCACAACCCCGGGCATCAAGACTTACGACTTCTATTTTGCTAATACAACTAATCGAGTATCTTTATCTGTTGAAGTCATAGCGCACGATGCAAACGACATTATATCATCCTACACTCAAACAGGTAAGCTGTGGAATAAAACATATAGCTATATTCCCCCAAATAATGATTGGTTAAATTGGGGACTATTACGAAGCTCAACCACTACTAACACATTGAATTGGGGATCCGACAGTGTTAAAAATAATACTGACGGATCTATATCAATCCCGTATGCTGGTTTAAATGTCGATATTGTCATCCTTGATTCGGGTAGTATTGACCCAAATCATCCCGAGTTTGCATTATATTCTGATGGCACTGGTGGTAGTAGAGTCAAGTATTATGATTGGACTGGTGTAGGGTATCCTACGATTGATGGTTATAATACATCTAATGCCAATCGTGTAACAGCCATTGCCGGCATTGCAGCAGGTAATACATACGGTTGGGCAAGGGCAGCAAATATATATTCAATAAATTATACGTTGTTGTCAACAAATAATCAAACCGCTAAAGCATTTGATCTTGTAAATCAATTCCATATATCCAAGACAATTAATCCAAAAACTGGATACAAAAATCCTACAATTATTATTGCAGGTTGGGCAACAACTGTTAGTCTATCTCCAAACGGAAGTGTTGTCTATCAGGGAACAACTTATGCATCACCAACTCCTGCTCAATTAACACAGTTTGGTTTATTTGCGCCATACTCCAACTTAGGCGATAATAATTTTTATCTAAATGTTCGTAATATTGATTTGGATAATGCAGTTGATTTTGCAGTTAATTCACTTGGTATAACTGTTGTCAGTATTCCTGGCGACACTTCTGCATACTGTGCTAAGGATAGCAGTGATAGTAATTGGAACAATTATTTTGTGTCAGGGGGCACTCCATACTACTATCATCAGGGTGCTAGTCCTGGTGCAGTATCTGGAGTAATTTGTGTAGGTGCATTGGATTCTGAAGTTAATCAACACAAGGCTCCGTATAGTGGTAATGGGCCTAGGGTGGACCTATTTGCGCCAGGCAGTGATCAAATTACTGCAATTAATAGTCCTTTAGGAATTTTTAACAATAAGTTAAACACATATACTCCCACTGTTCAAGATGTACGAAATAAAAATTATTATGTTGGCAAAGATTCTGGAACTGCGTATGCAGCCGCCAATGTAGCTGGATATATTGCGTGTTTACTCCAAACTAATCCCACATTATTGCCCGCCGATGCGTTAACCACTGTGACTCAATATGCAGTCGCTGATCAGTTGACTATTAGTCTACAGGGCTACGGGGTAAATGCCGATTTAAATGGTGCTAATAATTTAATATTACATTCAGTATTTCCTGATTATAACGAAAATATTGTTGTTTCTGCACACAATTCAACTGTTACTTCAGTGGCACTGGGTCAAAATTTTGATATTGTTATTACTAATGGTAGCCCAAATTCTTATTTTACATATTCGGGGTCAGAAATAGGTAGTGGTCGACTTGATAACACAGGCTCTGCGACCATTCGAACATTTGCATTGACTAATTCAGGCAAGTATGTATATCGATTCTATTTCCTATCAACCAACCATAAGTTTACATTGAATACAAATGTAGTATCGGCTCCTTCACTGACATCGGCAAATATTATCTATGCTGATGATTTTGATCGAATTCAAAATAGAGTCAAATATTTGGTACATGATGTATATGGTCAGTTTCCTGATAGTGCCAGTCAAATAACATCTGCAACCGTAACTGCTACCTCTTGGATTGATTTATATAAAGATATTAGCTCTGCATATATACATCAAAATAATAGTCCTCCCAAATATTTAAATCTTAGTACTGGCACTAGAGTAACTGCTCAGGAAGCTAATGAGTTAACTGTCTTAGTTAATAATTTGATAGATAACTTTGACAAAGTTGCTCCCCAACAACTTGTAGTTGCGCCCAATGTGTTAAACATTGATACGTCTACTAATAATATCTACGATTTATACAGCAGAACTTATTATTGGACTACTAGTACCGATTTCCCAAATTCTGCACGTAACTTCTTTAATTTGGGTGGCCAAATAGAAGTTAGTTTTAACAATCCTTTTTTAGGAACTCAAAAGGGATACTTTACTTTAACAGATTATATAAGTGGTTTGAGTAGTTTTAGTTTGCCTATCCCAGGGGGGACTGCAATATCCAAAATGTATGTGCAAGGAATTAATGGAAATACTGCAACAATTGACACTGTTATCGCCCCAACACCTGGAAATACCGCGTTAGCTACTGGTACAGTAAAAGTTTATGTATCAACTGATTCCACTGGCGGAATAGCTGGACAAATTCCAACTATTGTTGATGCTCCGTTAGCACAGGGACAGCTTAGTGTTGATCCGGTGAACCAGTATATTCAGTTATTGGGTAATACTATTAACACTTACATATTCACAGTAAAAAATACTTCGCCAAATGATATTACAGTAACTAAAATTAATATAATAGATGATATAAATTTTGACCCATTAAAGACCAAAATTAATACAGGTTTTCCTTTTATAGTACCCGCTCAAATAGACAATGTACCTGGAACAACACCGTTGAGTATTAGTTTTCAAAATGTATCATTTGAAAAATCTGCAGGATTGTACAATAATACTATTCAATTAATTTCAGATGGGGTTAATCCTATACTAAATGTGCCTTCTCCAATTATAACTAAATTTGGAATTGATAATATCCCAAATCCAATTGCCAAGGCAATATTTGGACCTACTACATCTACATTTAATGTTGTCTCTTATGCAGGTACTTACACTAGTTACAAGGGAACTTTAACTAATCAAGCATCTGGTTTTGCATTGATTAACCCTGGAATAAATGAACCTGTATCAATAGGTTCAAATACAACATTTAATCTTTCAACACCGAGCCAACAGACTATGGGCTTGTTGCTATCTAACTTCTATCTTTCGGGAAATCGAATCCCTAATAAAAATGCATCATATCGCTCGCCATTTCCAAACCCTGTACTTGTAGTCGACGTTGCTAGTGTTCCAAATTTGAATACATCTACGCAGGTTATATTGACTGCAATAGAAAAAAATAATTTGTCAAATGTTGCTACGAGTTTAGTGGATGTAGAAGTATTAATAGACGTACAAGATTATAATATCGGTAGTTGGTTGAGTCCACAAAATGCATTTAACGGTGTAGTTGGGTTTAGTTATGATATGATCAATGGCCAACGCTGTTTGACAGTTGGATTTGGTATGGGTAGTGGTAGTTCTCCAGAAGTTTGGGCAGGAGCATATCCCAACTTTAGTCTATATGCAATGTCACATTTAGGTAGGAAATTTCAAACTTCTATAAATCAAAATACATCAAGTGCAATAATTGTTTCAACTGGACTAGCTGTTTGGGATAAAACCATCATTAGGCCATACGAAAATGGAAACATTGTAGGATCATTTGATAATTATATACATAATACGATTCCAAAATCTACAGCAACAAGCAACGCATTTTTACAAACTTACGGAGTTTGGGATGGTCGCGATTCTAGGAATACCAGTTTATCAATTCCTACTGCAACATTCTTAGCCAGGGATGCAGGGATTTATACATATAACATTAGTGTAGGCTCCATTGTATCAACATCGACTAATGTGCGTAATGCTTTTACCATTACTAATGGTGTTATGAGTGGTGACCCGTATATATACGCCACGTCCACAGCAACTGTTATTATAGATAACGGAACACCAATTGTGTTTACAGTGCCAAAAGATTCAGATAATGTCATTTCCAGTGGGGATATTGCTCTAACACCTGGATTACATACTATAAAAGTAGATGCTACACAAGCAGGCAAATTTGGGTCTGTTGGTGTAACTATTATGAATGAGGCTGGATATGTTGTTTGGTCTACCTTAGATGTTATGATTCCTAATTGGGCAGAAATTGGGCGTATCTATTTACAAGATGATGGAAAACCACATACATACCAAATGGTTCCAAATACTTGGTCTAGGAACTTGGCTACAGGCACATCTTATTCAAGTTTTTTTGCCAATGACAGTTTAGTCACTGTTAAAGACAACGGTCTAGGACAATTATCAATTAGTCAAAATGCGTTAGTTGATCTGTCAGGATGGATTATTACTGATGGAACACTTTTAAACTATCCGTATCTTTTCTACTATTTCTCTAATGCTGAAAATCAAATTCCAAATAATTCTAGATATAATAATATCCAAAAAGGAGGTCAGTATACTAGATATTTTACTGGTTTTGATCCTACTGGAAAAGTAACATATAAAACTGTTTTATCGCCTGGATATATTGCTCCTCCTCCTGCTATAATCCAACGCCACTATCAAGTTGCCGGTGGTGGCGGTGATGCTCAAATACCATTCTGGCAAAAATTACTATTGGGATACTTACTATATACGTTGGCCAATTATGTGCTGGGATTATTTGGAAGTTATACTGTTGCAGGTTTGTTCCAAGCTGCTATAGGGTATGTTGAAAATCTATTAGTAGAAGCTGGTCTTGATTTTTGGACTACCCCAGCTGTACTTGATACGGCCCTGGGTACTGCGGAGAGTTGCCTTGCGATTGATTATGAGTTGGGTACCGCAGTATTACCCGCCGTTACTGAAGAGGTATTACTGGTCAGTGAGGCCGAGACCGCTGCGGAATTGTTTTTACTTGAGGCAGAAACTACGGTTTTAACTGACACCGCAATTGTAGCAGTCGGCGGCGACATTGCAGCCATTGTTACTGTTGGTGAAGCGGCAGATGTTGTTGCCACTGGCGTTGTAGTGGCAGAGGGAGTTGCTGAAGGCGCAACATTGCTTGAAGGCGCTGCTATTATTGCTGAAGCCACTTGTGGAATGTGTTTCTCATCTAATACTAAAATTGAAATGTCTGACGGTACTACAAAATTTATCAATGAAATCAATATTGGTGATACAGTGTTCAATCATAACCGGACTAAAATTAACACAGTAAATTTTATTGTTACTACACACTATACAGGGCAATTGCATAGTCCAGATATATCTGTCGAACCATTTGGGTCATTGCATCACCCGTTAATAATAGATGAAAAATTAGTTAGTTATATTCCCCAATATATCAATTCAAATGCAAGTTGGTTAGGAGAATGTGCGCCATTAACTAGTGCATCTAATACAGATGCTAAGTGCATTATGGTTTATAACTTGTTAGTTGACGGTGATGGCACATATAATGTAAATGGATTTGGCACAACATCAGTTTTTGGAGACGGCGGCACACTGATTCAATGCGTGAATCAGGGATTGATAACCAAACAGAAAGCAATATCTATTCTACATTATTTTCACGATACCGGCGGAACTACATTGAAAATTTGGTATTCTCTGAATAAAATAACATCAAAACTAAATTTTAAATTTATTAACCAGTTATATCTAAAGATTATTAAACGTTTGACCGGTGAATTATAGGAATATTCCTATAATTCTGCCATAGGATCTTGACTATTATGGTCTAACGCCGTATACTTACGACTTGAAGATAACTATTCTTATCGCCACTAAACAAAAGGAGGTCAATTATGACTACGATTGCGAACGAGCGAGGAATGGACAAGGTTGAGATACCACGTTCGATTCTCACATTTATATCTCTAGTTTTTATGTCCATATTTCTGTGGGCAACTATACACTTACTAGACTGGGCCATAGACACTAAACTTGCCCATACAACTGTTGCTGAAACTAGTAACATTACTGCTGAATTTAGAGAACATCAATTGGGATGTTTGGCTAAAAATATCTACCACGAGGCTGGTAGTGAACCATTCGAGGGCAAGGCCGCTGTTGCGATAGTAACATTAAACCGAACCAACAGTGGACAATTTCCCGGAGATGTCTGTAAGACAATTTACCAAAAGAATATCTTTTATGAAAAAGTTGTTTGCCAATTTAGTTGGACTTGTGACCGTGTCACTGCATTTCGTCCATTAAACAAAGCAAACTATGATGAAAGTATGATCGCGGCTCAAAAAGTTCTAATGGAAAATTATAAGTTACCAAGTTTGGACAAAGCATTATATTACCACGCAGATTATATTGATCCGCATTGGGGTAAGAAACCTGTCGCACACATTGGACATCACATCTTTTATAACTAAGGACAACTATGAAAAACTTTATCAGATTTGTATACGCACTTTCCGTTTCAGGTGCAATGGACATTTATCGTTTCATTGCACAGCATTTGATTAATATATCGGCACACGCATTGGGATGGATTGCTATCATAATGCTACACTTTTCCAGCATCCCTACATTGTGGGCTGTAATTATTGGACAAAGCGACAAACTGCCAAACATTGATCTTATGATCTTTATTTGGAGTGCATTGACTACATTGTTTGTCAAGGCTATCCTAGAAAAGGATCGATTGTATATTACAACCATTGCTCTTGGATTTGTAGCACAAACACTCTTAATGGGTCTTATTCTTTTTAAATGATGCATAAATATCAGTATGAAAATTACTGAATTGCTTGCTGAAAAGAAATTACCTGCGCCCACACAGAGTCAATGCTCTGTTGGGCACGCTCGCTTATCAAATGTAAGATATGCACAATGCGTGGGAATGGGAATGTTAAAGCACGATAGTGACCACACCGATGGTACTGGTAAGCAAGGTGTTAAAGGCAGCGGTAAACCACAACGTGGACGTAAAATCAAAAGTAGTAAATATGGTGGACCAAACAAATATTGGCCTGGCAGTAGAGAATGATCACAATCACTGATAGTGCACGTTCCCGTATAATAGACATTCTAATTGATGAAAAAGACAAGTCAGTTGCACTTAGAACATTTGTTCAAGGCGGCGGATGCAGCGGCTTTTCATACGGATTCACATTGGATTCTGAACAGAACGAAGATGATTGGGTAATTGATTTGGACACTTTCAAAGTGTTGGTGGACTCTATGAGTATGCAATATCTGCAAGGTTCTACCATTGACTACAAAGAAACCCTAATGGCCAGCGAGTTTGTAATCATCAATCCCAATGCTGTCAGTACCTGCGGATGCGGAAGTTCATTTAGTGTATAACTGGTTGACTATTGTAAATATTTTTTGTTATACTAATTAATGAACAACAATCATTGTATTATACTAAGTTTCAGTAATTTAGCAAGAAACGCCGGTTCTTATCGAATGGCAACTTTCTTGAGGGATTATAGTTGGGAATGCGATATTGTCGACTATTCAGAACAGTGGAACATCAATTATTTAGAAAAATATTTAACACGTAAAATAACATCAAATACAAAATGGGTCGGTTTTTCATATACTTGGATGACTGAGAAATCTGAAAAAATAATTGAACTAATCAGACTTGTCAAAAGAATAAAACCAGAATTACTAATTATAATTGGCGGACAAAGTCCTTACTATCACGATTTGGGAGCCGATTACTACATATTTGGGTATGCTGAATATGCCACACTTAAAGTATTGGATTACGAGTTCGGCAACGGCATTCCCCCTTTCTATACTAAATTGTTTAGTGGCAAATATATAGATGCATCTAAAAATTACCCATCTCACGATCTTAAAGATTACTCTATTAGATTTCAAGACACTGATTTTATCACTAACAAAGATATATTAACTATCGCTTTCAGTCGAGGTTGTAAATTTAAATGTGATTTTTGCACATTCCCATTCATTGGTATTAAAGAAGATACTTCTAGTTCTGAAGAAATATTATACCGTGAACTAATGGAAAATTACCAAAAATGGGGTACTGAAAATTATTATATTACTGACGAAACACTTAATGATAGAACAGATAAATTAATAAAAATAAAAAACGTTATTCAACGATTGGACTTTAAACCTAATCTAACTGGTTTTGTTAGGGCAGATTTATTAAAAAGTCATCCCGAACATATAGAATTATTGGCAGAATCTCGGGTATGGGGACAATTTTATGGTATTGAAACTTTTAATAGAACAGCAGGTAAATCTATTGGTAAAGGTCAAAATCCAGATGTAGTAAAAGAAACTTTATTAACAGTGCGTGAATATTTTCAAAAGAATTTGGGATTATATAGGGGAACAATATCAATGATTGCAGGTCTTCCATATGAATCATTAGATAGTATGCGGGCAAGTCAAAAATGGTTAGAAGAAAACTGGAGTGATCAACTTGCATATTGGTATGCGTTGCAAATTACAAGTTCCACAAATGGAATAGGAACATTATCTGCCTTAGGTAAAGATTTTTCCAAATATGGTTATAGGGAAATGATCAACACTGAACAAGTGACTAGAGATAAATCCACACTACTGAGCGATAATCAAATAACTTGGGAAAATGATTACACTAATATATTTGAAGTTAGGAAATTAATTCTTGAAGAATTTAATTTTAAATTTAAGATAGGCGGGTTTGGTATGTGGCCGTTACTACCGTATATACCTTTAGATGAATTAATGGATACTGACGCTGATGAAGGTTCGTATGTTACAATGATTCGACAATCGATGCAAACTCATATTTTTAAATATATCAATTCAAAGATTAGATCTTGACAAATACTCAAAGTTACTGTATAATAAGCATATGTTCAACACACACAGGCGTTTCTAATGCATCAAATTATTCAAGAAATTGAAGCCGACAACAGTCGACTTTACAAAGAAGCAATCGTACTGCGCGAAGCAGAAGCAGACAACTCGGAGTTGTTTGAAGGTTTGCGTATGTGCTATGACCCGATGATTACATTCGGAGTCAAAAAAGTTCCTACATTTAGCGGTCCAGATGGACAAGGCCTACCTTGGGTTGCATTTAAAGCATTGGCAACCAGTCTAGCCAAACGTGAACTAACTGGCCACGATGCACGTGATGCAATTGAATTAGCGTTGAGTGCAAGCACAGAGGCACAATGGAACGGCTGGTATCGTCGTATCCTTATCAAAGATATGCGAGCAGGTTTCAGCGAAACAACTGTCAACAAAATGGTTGCTAAGGCAGGCAAAACTGTATATGAAGTTCCACTGTTTGAATGTATGTTGGCACACGATGGTGCCAAACACGAATCAAAGATTGTAGGCAAGAAATTGCTTGAACCCAAATTAGACGGTGTCCGTGTTATTACAGTGGTCAATGTTGAAAATAAGACAGCCACTATGTACAGCCGTAATGGCAAATTGTTAGAAAACTTCAGCCATATTACAAACTCTATCGAGGCCAATATTAGTTTATTCAAGCGTAGCTTAGTACTCGATGGTGAAATGGTCAGTAGCAGTTTCCAAGCATTGATGAAGCAAGTGCATCGTAAGAGCGATGTGCAAAGCGACGACGCTCGTCTAATGCTATTTGATGTCTTGTCTGTTGCAGAGTTCCAAGCAGGTGCCAGCAATATGGGACAGAAACAACGTAGTGCTCAACTACGCGGTATGAAGGCAATCTTTGACACAGTTGGCAGCATTGATGTCATTCCACAAATTGAGGTGGATCTTGATAGTTATGTTGGTGAACTGGAATTTAAGCAGTACAACAAAGATGCTATTGAGGCAGGTTTTGAAGGCATTATGATTAAAGATGTTGATGCCATTTACGAATGCAAACGTAGCCGCAGTTGGCTCAAGATGAAGCCATTTATTGAAGTTAGCCTTACTGTTAAGGAAACTGAAGAAGGCACTGGCCGCAATGCAGGTAAGATGGGTGCATTGGTATGTGAAGGTGTTGATGATGGCAAAATGATTAAGGTCAATGTTGGTAGTGGTTTTAGTGACCAGGACCGTGATGACTTTTGGAATTGCCGAGTAGATGGACAAGTTGTCGAAGTGAGAGCGGATGCAATTACACAAAATCAAGATGGTACTTATTCGTTGCGCTTTCCGCGTTTCCTCCGTTTCCGTGGCTTTGCGGCTGGTGAGAAGATTTAATATGGAAAAATCCGCATTAAAGGACGTACTCTACGGCGGGGTTAGCGAACTGATCCATAATAGTAAATATTATCGATACAGCCCAATCGGACAAGATTACTGTCGATTTACAGAAGAGGGTGAAGTTGCATTGAAACAATTCATGCAATCGATGTCTGTACTTATATATGCAACCGAAGAAAAAGATTTAGATCAAAGGGCTAAAGATATGGTAATCAAAGGTTTAAAAGGAGAGAAAGTCTAAGTGGCAAAAGAAGATTTAATCACTTCTGATGGAGTGGTAGAGGAAGTATTACCCAACGCAATGTTCAGGGTAAAGATGTCGCAAGGTCCTGTTATACTGGGACACATCAGCGGCAAAATGCGTCAAAATAAGATACAGATCTTAGCAGGCGATAGGGTCAAGATTGAAATGTCACCCTATGACTTATCCAAATGTAGAATAGTTTATAGAGAACGCTAATGGCCCTAAAACAAGGCCAATAAAAAAGCCCCTTACGGGGCTTTCTTATTATTCCAAGTAAGGTGCCCAACTTGGATGACCTAACTCCCACTTCATCTTCTTTCTCTTGTCAGCCAATTGAAAGTATGTAGGTTTTAAGGGTTTGACCTTGGGCACAATCTTCTTGTCGTTGCCCTTGTTGGCATTACAGTTTGCACAGGCACATACAGTATTTTCAAAAGTAGTCTTGCCGCCGTGACTTACTGGCAACACGTGGTCCAAGGTAGCAGTCTTGCGGCTTACATCTTCACCGCAGTATTGGCATTCGTAACCGTCACGAAGGAATACGTTGTGTTTTGAAAAGCGTACCGCAGTTTTCTTCTTTTGGTATTCTTTCAAAATCATAACGGCAGGCACCAGTGTACTCCACTTTTCGCTATGAACTGTCCAATTGTCGTACCACTCTAACACTATGGCCTTGTCAGTGACAAGGTAGCGGATTGCTTCCTCCCAACTGATTGTGCTGAGTGGTAGTAGGCTAACTGGACTTGCGTCGGCATTTAATATTAGGGTCGCACTCATTTTCTACTTTCTATCATACTAATATTTATCTATGTAAAAATTACTGTTTTATTATAACATAGTTTAATGTCAAAGTCTACCAATATTCAAATCGCTGTCAACTGGTGTGTCCCATAATTTTCTACGTTCCACGCCTTTCTTTTGAGCAAAGCGTTTGGAATCGCAGTTTGGACAAACGTGGTGATATTGGTTATCCAAACGTCTGTGATCCATTAGACTCAGCGCCCGTTCAAATTGACTATTACAAGAGTCACATTCTAATTCAACATAGGACTTCGATCTGGTGTAAGTATGCTCCTTGCCACTCTTGCTGAGTCTTGTATATTCAGTTAGAACTTTTTTAATTTTGATGAACATTGATTATTTACATTTGGTTTATAGAATCTACCACTAAATACTGGATGAACACAAGTCAACTGCCAAGGATTTAAAGATGACAACACTGTATATAAACACAGGTAGCGGCGCAAATGCCGGAGATGGCGACAGCCTACGTACAGCATTTAGCAAAGTCAATACTAATTTTACTAATTTTACCACCCAACTAAACAATGCTATCCATTTGGTGCAAAGTGATCGACCACCTGTGCCTGCCACAACAACTACAGTATGGTTTGATACAGTCACTGGAAAAAGTTATATATTTTATGATGGTGGTTGGGTAGATTCAAACCCTAGTATACAATACCAATTGCCTGTGGCCAGCACAGCAACATTGGGCGGTGTACGTATTGATGGTACTACGATTCAAATTAGCAATACTGGTACCATCAGCGCATTTGCTCCTGTAGTTGATAGATTAATTTCTCCCAATAGAACTTATTCAGCAATATTAGATAATACTGGTACATTGACTGTACCTAGCACATTAAAAGTTCCAAATACTATCTATCAAGGTATTGCTTATGATAATTTAACTGTACCAGGAACCACATTTAGAATCGACAGTAATTATCCTGGATATACACAACAAATAATTAAGAATTATAGTTCCTCAACTACTGCAACAAGCGACATCATGATCTTAAATGATCTAGGTGATGCTAATGCAGGAGCACATTTATTAGACATAGGTATTAATAATAGTCGATACAGTGAGGCAGAAGCTTACGGAATACACACCCCCGGTTCTGCATATATGTTTGCCAACAATGCAGATTTATTCATTGGAACACAAAGTACAGGCACTCGTTTAACTTTCCATGCCGGAGGATCTAATAGTTATGATAGCGTGGGATATTTAGACCAATACGGTTGGCAATTTAATAGGCAAGTGCTTGTGAGCGTGGCCAAAGACGGCCCTTTAGTGTTTACCAGTCAGAATATTAGCACTGGTAGCGGCGCACAATCTATATTCCAAGGATTGAATGACAACAACAGTTATTTTCAATTTGGTATTAACGGGACTAATACTGCTAACGGCAACGTATTAGCTAGTGAAGTATTCTTCTATGCAGAAGGATCTGGTGAAACTATGCATATCGGTAGTCGTCAGAATCTAGCATTTTACTCAGAACATAATAACGGGGCTCAAAGTACTGCTACGCTGTTTTTGAATAAGTTAGATAAAAGTGCAACATTTGATGGTAATGTATTGCCCACAACAGATCTATCTTATGATTTAGGCTCCACTTCAAGTCAGTGGCGCACAGTATATGCGGATAGCATAGTTGTTAACGGATCATCAGTAATTACAAATATACCAACGGCAAGCACTTCGACGTTGGGCGGAGTAAAAATTGACGGAACTACTATTCAAATTAATAACTCTGGCACTATTAGTGTAAATGGTGCAGTTGGACCGCAAGGTAGTGTGGGGGCACAAGGAAGTATTGGTGCACAAGGTGTACAGGGATCAACGGGTGCACAAGGAAGTATTGGTGCACAAGGAAGTATTGGTGCACAAGGAAGTATTGGTGCACAAGGAAGTATTGGTGCACAAGGAAGTATTGGTGCACAAGGAAGTATTGGTGCACAAGGAAGTAT